>ERZ773208.1835-NODE-1835-length-15627-cov-5.145004_pt1 | contig 15627 bp, 9 predicted proteins | sample MGYA00581006_ERZ773208 | MGnify/ENA primary metagenome ERZ773208 (study PRJEB29015, sample SAMEA2737793) | human gut metagenome | biome: human gut; feature: human-associated habitat; material: faeces | place: China | collected 2012 ... | reverse complement strand
TATGCCGAAGGAACGACTGCCATGCAGATTGCGGAAAGCATCAGTTCCCGTCTGGCACAGGAAGTTCTGGCAGCGAGCGTGAATGGTGAGATTTGGGACTTGACCCGTCCGATCAACCAGGATGCCGCCATCAAACTTTTCAAGTGGGAAGACGAGGAAGGTAAGCATGCATTCTGGCACTCCAGCGCTCACCTGATGGCTGAAGCTTTGCAGGAGTTATATCCCGGCATCAAGTTTGGTATCGGACCGGCTATTGAAAACGGGTTCTACTATGATGTGGATCCGGGTGAAGCAACAATCAAAGAAGGTGATTTCCCTGCTATCGAAGCAAAAATGCTCGAACTGGTAGCGAAGAAAGAGGAAATCAAACGTCAGGACATTTCGAAGGCAGATGCCCTGAAAATGTTCGGTGACAGAGGCGAAGAATATAAAACAGAACTTATCAGCGAATTGGAAGACGGTAAGATCACAACCTATACGCAGGGGGCGTTTACCGACCTGTGCCGTGGTCCGCACTTGCCGAACACTTCTTATCTGAAGGCTGTTAAAATAATGAGTGTTGCCGGTGCTTACTGGCGTGGTGACGAAAAGCGTAAACAGTTGGTTCGTCTGTATGGTATCACTTTCCCGAAGAAAAAGATGCTGGACGAATATCTGGCATTGATGGAAGAAGCCAAGAAACGTGACCATCGTAAGATCGGTAAAGAACTGGAGCTGTTTACGTTCTCTACGGCAGTGGGAGCAGGGCTTCCGTTGTGGTTGCCGCGTGGCACGCAGTTGCGCCTGAAACTGGAAGACTTCCTGAAACGTATCCAGAAGAAATATGGTTACCAGCAAGTGATGACTCCGCATATCGGTGGCAAGCAGTTGTATGTGACTTCCGGCCACTACGCTAAATACGGTAAGGATTCGTTCCAGCCGATCCATACTCCGCAGGAGGGTGAAGAGTTCTTGTTGAAGCCGATGAACTGCCCTCATCACTGTGAAATATTCAAATCGTTCCCGCGTTCATACAAGGACCTGCCTCTGCGTTTCGCGGAGTTCGGGACTGTGTACCGTTATGAACAAAGCGGCGAGCTGCACGGTTTGACAAGAGTACGTGGCTTTACGCAGGATGATGCCCACCTGTTCTGTCGTCCCGATCAGCTGAAAGACGAGTTTTTGAAGGTGATGGATATTATCTTTATTATCTTTAAGGCTTTGGATTTTGAAAACTTTGAAGCACAGATTTCTCTGCGCGACAAGGTAAACCGGGATAAATATATCGGTTCGGAAGAAAACTGGGAGAAAGCCGAAAGCGCTATCATCGAAGCTTGTCAGGAAAAAGGCTTGAAAGCCAAGATTGAATATGGCGAAGCTGCTTTCTACGGTCCTAAACTGGACTTTATGGTGAAAGATGCCATCGGCCGCCGTTGGCAGTTAGGTACGATCCAGGTTGACTATAACCTTCCGGAACGTTTCGAACTGGAATATACGGGTGAGGACAATAAGAAACACCGTCCTGTTATGATCCACCGTGCACCGTTCGGCTCTATGGAACGTTTCGTTGCCGTGCTGATCGAACATACGGGTGGTAAGTTCCCGCTGTGGCTGACTCCGGACCAGGTGGCGATCCTGCCGATCAGCGAGAAGTTCAACGATTATGCTTATGAGGTAAAACGTCAGCTCGAAGCCGAAGATCTGAGCGTTCTGGTTGATGACCGTAATGAGAAAATCGGTCGTAAGATCCGTGATACAGAATTGAAACGTATCCCTTATATGCTCATTGTTGGAGAGAAAGAAGCAGAAAATAATGAAGTTTCTGTAAGAAAACAGGGCGAAGGTGATAAAGGTTCGATGAAAATTACTACCTTTGCAGCGCTTTTGAAAGGTGAGGTAGAGGATCAGATGAATCACTGGAAGAAAGATAATAATTAATTAACTAATAACGAGGAGAATAAATCTTTTTGAATGAAGAATGACAGTCTGAAAGAACAGTATAGAATCAACGAACGTATTCGTGTTCGTGAAGTTCGTTTAGTAGGTGATAACGTAGAACAGGGAGTTTATCCTACTTCTCAGGCATTAAAGATGGCTGAAGATCAAGGGCTCGATCTGGTTGAAATTTCACCGAATGCTGCGCCCCCCGTTTGTAGAATTACTGATTATCAGAAATTCCTTTATCAACAGAAGAAGCGCCAGAAGGAACAGAAGGCGAAATCTGTGAAAGTGATCGTGAAGGAGATCCGTTTCGGACCTCAGACCGACGATCATGATTACAACTTCAAGTTGAAACATGCGAAGGGATTTTTGGAAGAAGGAGCAAAAGTAAAAGCATATGTGTTCTTTAAAGGACGTTCCATTCTTTTCAAAGAGCAAGGAGAGGTATTGTTGCTTCGTTTTGCCAATGACTTGGAGGAATACGGAAAGGTAGAACAATTGCCGGTACTGGAAGGTAAACGTATGATCATCATGTTGACACCGAAGAAAGCCGGAGCTGCCGCCGCTCCCAAACCTGCCGTTTCAAAACCGGTAGTGAAGAAGGTGGTCGTGACTCCCAAGCCCAAGACTGAAGAGTCTGAATGATAAGGAAAGAAACCACCCGCTAAAGGGTGTAAAGTTTAATAATTAAAATATATTGGAAAATGCCTAAGATGAAGACTAATTCCGGTGCCAAAAAGAGGTTCGCCCTTACCGGAACAGGAAAGATCAAAAGAAAACACGCTTTTAAGAGTCATATCTTAACAAAGAAGACTAAGAAGCAAAAGAGAAATCTTACTCACACGGGTTTGGTAGCTAGTGTTGACGTAAGCAACGTAAAGCAGATGCTTTGCATGAAGTAATCTTTATTCATTAAGCGAGTTTTATAACGATTTTTATTAACCGAATGTATTTAGCAATCAAGTTCATCCTAAGAGATGACGCTAACATTCAAAACAGATTAGAATTATGCCTAGATCAGTAAATCATGTTGCTTCAAGAGCAAAAAGAAAACGGATTTTAAAACTTACCCGTGGTTACTATGGTGCACGTAAGAACGTGTGGACCGTTGCTAAAAATACCTGGGAAAAAGGTTTGACTTATGCATTCCGTGACCGTCGTAACAAGAAACGTAACTTCCGCGCATTGTGGATTCAGCGTATCAATGCTGCCGCACGTCTGGAAGGAATGTCTTACTCTCGTCTGATGGGAGCTTTGCATGCAGCAGGTATCGAAATCAACCGTAAAGTTCTTGCCGACTTGGCTATGAACCATCCGGAAGCTTTCAAAGCAATCGTTGCTAAAGTGAAGTAATTGACATTATAGAGCAATTGGAAAAAGAGCTCCATTCAGGAGCTCTTTTTTTTATGTCAAAAGTTTGGTGGTTTCATTCCTATTGCATATCTTTGTGATAAGAAAAATGAGTTAGCCGCACATGTTCGATTGGGAAACTCATCAGTTTATTTTAATTCCGAGACACAGCTCTTGTCGTCAATGGCGGGCCGCACCCTTCGGGGCATGCTTAGCACGGCGGATTACAAAGATGGCAAAGCACTCAAATCCTGTCATACGGAGTTTGTTCATATCTACGGTGCGGCTTTCTTTACATAGGAGGATATGTCAGAACAGGCATATCCTCTTTTTTGTGCCCCGTCAAGCATAGTTTTAGACGGTGTAACGCTATGGGTTAGGGGAGCTAAAGCATCGCTTTTTGTTTGAAATAGGAGCTTGTCCGTTTTTTCTTCGTATATTTACCCTCCAAGAATTAAACACACTAAACTAAATATTTATGTTACAGCCAAAACAGTCTCGCAATTATGTAACCGGGCTGGCTGCCGCTTGCTCGTTGCTATTGATTGCCTGCTCTCCGGAGGAAGTCCGGCAGGTCAATCTTATTCCCAAACCGGAACAGATGACAATGACCGGAGGAACTTTCACGGTCGATAGTCTCGCGTTATTTGGCGGGCAATCTTCCCGGAATATCAAAACAGTGATCGATGAAGCCTGGTCCGGTAACCCGGAAGGTTATCAGTTGGATGTGACGCCGGGAGGAATCGACCTGCGTGCCGGTTCGCCGGACGGTCTGTTCTATGGGATGCAGACGTTACGCCAACTCTATGCCGGAGGAGAGGTCCCATGTGTTTCGATCCGGGATAATCCTCGTTTTGGGTATCGGGGATTGCATCTGGATGTATCCCGTCATTTCTTCTCCAAAGAGGAAGTGATGAAATTGCTGGATGTGATGTCTTTTTACAAGTTGAACACCTTGCATATGCACCTGACGGATGCCGGAGGATGGCGTATCGAGATAGACAAATATCCGAAACTTACTTCTGAAACGGCCTTCCGCACCGAATCTGATTGGCGGAAGTGGTGGGATGGTCGCGACCGTAAGTATCTGCCGGAAGGGACGCCGGGTGCTTACGGCGGTTACTATACGAAGGAGGACATCCGGGAGATCGTGAAACATGCGGCTTTCAAACATATAAACATAATACCGGAGATCGAATTTCCGGGGCATTCGGAAGAGGTCCTGATGGCCTATCCTGAACTGAGTTGTTCCGGTAAGCCTTACCGGAACGGCGATTTTTGTATCGGCAACGAGCAGTCGTTTACATTCATGGAAGACGTACTGGCGGAGGTGATCGATCTTTTCCCGTCCGAATATATCCATGTCGGTGGCGATGAAGCCGGGAAGTCCGCCTGGAAGAAATGTCCGAAATGCCAGGCTTTGATGAAGGAAAAAGGAATGAAGAACGTGGACGAGCTTCAGAGTTACATGATTCACAGGGCTGAGGAGTTTCTGAATTCGAAAGATCGCAAGCTGATCGGTTGGGATGAGATCTTGGAAGGCGGTCTGGCTCCCGAAGCAACCGTCATGTCATGGCGGGGAGAAGACGGTGGAATCAAATCGGCACGGATGGGGCATGATGTGGTGATGACACCGGGCAATTATATGTATTTGGATTTCTATCAGGCCGATCCGAAGACACAGCCGTATGCCATCGGCGGCTATACGCCGATAAAGAAAGTGTATAGCTATGATCCCGTCCCGGCGGATTCGTTGACGGCAGAGGAATGCCGGCATATTTTGGGGGTGCAGGCCAATACCTGGACCGAATATATCCAGACACCCGAACATCTGGAATATATGATGTTCCCGCGTGCCCTTGCCGTGGCCGAGATCGGATGGACGCCGCAGGAATTACGGACATGGGAGGATTTCAAACCTCGCATGAATGCGCATATTTCCAAATTGCAGGGAATGGGGATCCGTACTTTTACCCTTTCGGACGAATTGGAAGTGACCATGCAGGTCGATACGGCAGGCAGAGAGATAGAAGTCATACTGGATGCCGAGAAATACCCGGCGGAAATCCGCTACACGACGGACGGTTCCGTTCCGGTGGCATCTTCCGCCCTTTATGCCGGGCCGATAACCGTGCAAGATTCCGCCCATATCAAAGCCGCTATTTTCCGGGACGGTGTGCTTCAGGGGACACCGACGGAAAAGAAAGTGGATTATCATCGGGCCATCAATAAGCCTATACATTATAATAGTAAGCTCTACGAAGGCTATATGGCCGGAGGAACGAACGCCCTGTTGGACGGCTATCGGGGCGGTCTGACTTATCTGGACGGACGTTGGCAAGGTTATTTGGATGACCTGGACTGTGTGATCGATATGGAAGAGGATACGGATATCCATAAAGTGTCCATTCGTTTCATGCAATTGATCGGTCCGGGGGTGTTCCAGCCCGGACAAGTGGAGTTGTTGACTTCGGAAGATGGTGAAAACTTTATTTCCCGCGGGATTGTTCCGACAACGGTTCCGGCTGATGATCCGGACCTCCTGTTCCAAGAATATACGTTCGACGGTAACTGGAAAACCCGTTATATCCGTTTGAAAGCGCCAAGGGCAAATCCCGGTTTTATTTTTGCGGATGAGATCGTTGTTTGGTGAATTAAAAATTAAGAATTAAGAATTAAAAAATAAGAGTTGGTGTTATGAAGATGGTGTTGTTTTCTTTTTTATTGGGTTGCTGTTCTTTGCTGGTTTCCGCGCAACAGCCGGTAGATTATGTGAATCCGTTTATCGGGACAAGCAACTACGGGACGACCAATCCCGGTGCGATTTGCCCCCAGGGAATGATGAGTGTCACCCCCTTCAATGTGATGGGGTCGAAAAGTAATAAGTTTGATAAGGACAGCCAGTGGTGGTCCACGCCTTATTCGGCGGATAATAATTTCTTCACCGGTTATGCGCACGTCAATCTGAGCGGTGTCGGTTGTCCGGAGATGGGAAGCCTGTTGTTGATGCCTACCTCCGGGGAGCTGAATGTGGATTATCACGCATACGGCAGCGAATACAAGAACGAGGTGGCCCATCCCGGCTATTACAGTAATATCCTGACGAAATATGACATCAAGACGGAAGCTACCGCCTCCATGCGTACCGGCCTGACACGTTTTACTTTCCCGAAAGGGCAGGGGAATATCCTCTTGAATTTGGGTGAGGGGCTGACGAATGAAACCGGTGCGACCGTTCGTATGGTGAGCGATACGGAGATAGAGGGAAGCAAGCTGCTCGGTACGTTCTGCTATAACCCGCAGGCTGTTTTCCCGATCTATTTCGTGATGAAGCTCAGCAAAGCCCCCAAGCAGGCCGGTTACTGGAAGAAACAACGCGAGATGAAGGGAGTGGAGGCCGAATGGGATGCCTATTCCGGCAAATATAAATTGTACACGAAGTACGACCGTGAGATGAGCGGTGACGACATCGGTGTCTGGTTCAAGTATGATACCGAAGAAGACGAAGTGATCGAAGTAAAGATGGGTGTCTCGTTTGTCAGCATCGAAAATGCCCGCCTGAATATGAACACCGAACAGCCGGATTTCAATTTCGACAAAGTGCGTGCGGCTGCCGGCAAGATGTGGAACGACGATCTGTCGCGTGTGATGGTGGAAGGCGGGACGAACGACGATAAGACGATTTTCTATACCGCCATGTACCACCTGCTGATCCATCCGAACATCATCCAGGACGTGAATGGCGAATATCCGATGATGGAAAGCCTGAAAGTCGGCCATACGGACGGAAACCGCTATACGGTCTTTTCGCTCTGGGACACCTACCGCAATGTCAGCACATTGATGACATTGCTCTATCCCGAAAAACAGCTCGACATCATCCGCACCATGATCGACATGTACAAGGAAAGCGGATGGCTTCCGAAGTGGGAACTGTACGGACGCGAAACGCTGACGATGGAAGGCGATCCGTCTATCCCTTATATCGTGGATGCTTATATGCGCGGTTTGCGCGATTACGATATCGAGACTGCCTACGAAGGGATGCGCAAGGGCGCTACTACTCCCGGAGAGTTCAACCTGCTCCGCCCGGACAATAACGACTATATGAGCAAAGGCTACGTCCCCTTGCGCGAACAGTATGATAATTCGGTTTCGCATGCCTTGGAATATTATATTGCCGACTGGAATCTCTCGTTGTTGGCAGATGCGTTGGGAAAGAAGGAAGACGCCAAGCTGTTCCGTGAGCGGGCTATGGGCTATAAGCATTACTATTGCAAGGAGTTCGGTACGCTTCGTCCCATCCTGCCCGACGGCACGTTCTATTCCCCTTTCGATCCGAAACAGGGGGAGAACTTCGAGCCGAGCCCCGGTTTCCATGAAGGAAACGCCTGGAACTACACGTTCTATGTCCCCCATGACATCAAAGGCCTTGCCAAACTGATGGGCGGTCAGAAGAAGTTTGTCGATAAGTTGCAGATGGTCTTCGACAAAGGGTACTACGATATGGCAAACGAGCCGGATATCGCCTATCCGTACCTCTTCAGCTATTTCAAGGGAGAAGCCTGGCGTACGCAGAAGCTGGTCCGCGAACTGTTGGGCAAATATTATCACAATGCTCCGAACGGACTTCCGGGTAACGACGATACGGGTACGATGTCTACCTGGGCGATCTTCTCGATGATGGGATTCTATCCGGCCTGTCCCGGTGACCTGGATTATGTTGTGACTTCTCCGACCTTCAACAAGGTGACGATCCGGCTGGACGAGAAGTTCTATCCGAAAGGCGAATTGGTGATCGAGTCTGCCCGCAAAACCCCGGAAGATATTTATATCAAAGAGGTGACAGCCGGCGGAAAGAAGCTGAAAGGGTATACGATTTCGCAAGACGAACTGGTGAATGCCGGGACATTGCGCTTCACGCTGGAAAACAAGCATTGATTTCCCCTCTCAATTTTATTTGAAATGGCATTTAAACGTTGAAAAACGGTTTCAAATTTTCTTGAAGCCGTTTTTCACTATTGAATCCCCGTTTCAATATTTCTTGAAGTGCCTTTTTAATGGTGAAAAACCGTTTCAAGAAAAATGGAGATGGGTTTCACCATTGAAAAATGGCTTCAAGAAAATTAGAAACGACTTTTCAACGTTTAAATGCCATTTCAAATATTCTTGAGACCTATAAATTATTATCTTTGCACACGTAAAAAAGAAAAACAGTTTAATCCATATTATATAATGTATAGAACAAGAACATGTGGCGACCTGCGCCTTGCCGATGAAGGCTTGGTGATTACGCTGGCCGGCTGGGTACAGAAAACCCGTAAGATGGGTGGCATGACGTTCGTGGATATCCGCGACCGTTACGGTATTACGCAATTGGTGTTTAACCAGGAAGTGGATGCCGCTCTTTGTGAGAAAGCAAATAAGCTGGGACGCGAATATGTTATCCAGGTGACGGGAACCGTTCGCGAACGTTCCAGCAAAAACCCGAATATCCCTACCGGTGAGATCGAAATCATCGTTTCGGAACTGAATGTCCTGAATGCTGCCGTGACTCCTCCTTTCACGATTGAAGACGATACGGACGGGGGGGACGACCTGCGTATGAAATACCGTTATCTGGATTTGCGCCGCAACGCCGTCCGCAAGAACCTGGAACTGCGTCATCGTATGGCTTTCGAGGTGCGTAACTATCTGGATAAGCAAGGATTCCTGGAAGTCGAAACTCCGGTGCTGGTAAACTCGACGCCTGAAGGGGCGCGTGACTTTGTCGTGCCTTCCCGTATGAATCCCGGACAGTTCTACGCTTTGCCTCAGTCTCCGCAGACGTTGAAGCAGTTGTTGATGGTTTCCGGTTTCGACCGTTATTTCCAGATCGTGAAATGTTTCCGTGACGAAGACCTGCGTGCGGACCGCCAGCCCGAATTTACACAGATCGACTGCGAAATGAGCTTTGTGGAACAGGAAGACGTGCTGAACATTTTCGAAGGAATGGCCAAGCATCTGTTCAAGGTGATCCGGGGCATCGATATAAAAGAAGCTTTCCCGCGTATCAGTTGGCACGATGCCATGAAATATTACGGAAGCGACAAGCCGGACCTGCGTTTCGATATGAAGTTCGTCGAACTGATGGACATCATGAAGGGACACGGTTTCTCCGTATTCGATAATGCTGCTTATGTCGGCGGTATCTGTGCGGAAGGGGCGGCTTCTTATACGCGCAAGCAGCTGGATGCGCTGACCGAGTTTGTGAAACGTCCGCAGATCGGTGCAAAGGGCATGGTATATGCCCGTGTGGAGGCCGACGGCAATGTGAAGTCGAGTGTGGATAAATTCTATACCCAGGAAGTATTGCAGCAGATGAAAGAGGCTTTCGGTGCAAAACCGGGCGACTTGATTCTGATCCTTTCCGGCGACGATGCGATGAAGACGCGCAAACAACTTTGCGAATTGCGTCTGGAAGTGGCCGGTCAGTTGGGCTTGCGTGACAAGAACAAGTTCGCCTGCCTGTGGGTGATCGACTTCCCGCTGTTCGAGTGGAGCGAAGAAGACCAGCGCTTCTATGCAATGCACCATCCGTTTACTTCTCCCAAACCCGAAGATATTCCTTTGCTGGACAGCGATACGGGAGCCGTCCGTGCGAATGCATACGACATGGTGATTAATGGTGTCGAAGTGGGTGGCGGTTCCATCCGTATCCACGACAGCAAGTTGCAGGATAAGATGTTCCAGTTGTTGGGCTTCACCGAAGAAAAGGCACAGGAGCGTTTCGGCTTCCTGATGAATGCCTTCAAATATGGTGCGCCTCCTCACGGTGGTCTGGCTTACGGTCTGGACCGTTGGGTCTCTTTGTTTGCCGGCCTCGATTCTATCCGTGACTGTATCGCGTTCCCGAAAAACAACTCCGGCCGCGATGTCATGCTGGATGCGCCCGGACAACTGGATGATTCGCAGTTGGAAGAATTATGCCTGAAAGTAGATATTAAGGAGTAATATACCGATAGGTCGATTTGCCGGTATGCTGGTGAATGGTTCACTGGCCTATTGGCAAATTGATTTATTTATAAATTATTGATTATGTTAAGGGTTAAGGATATACTGAAAGAAATCGAACAATACGCTCCGTTGCCATTGCAGGAGAGCTTTGACAATGCAGGGGTGCAGGTAGGCGATGTGAATCAGCCGGCTACCGGTGCGCTTCTTTGCCTCGACGTCACCGAAGAGGTGGTGGACGAGGCGATAGAGATGGGGTGTAATCTGATTGTCTCTCATCATCCTTTGGCCTTTAAAGCCTTCAAATCCCTGACCGGTTCGACCTATATCGAGCGGTGCATGATGAAGGCCTGCAAGTATGACTTGGTGATCTATGCCGCCCATACCAATCTCGATAATGCGGCGGGAGGCGTGAACTTCCGTCTGGCGGAACTGATCGGGCTGGAAAATGTCCGTGTCCTGAGCCCCCAGAAAGGTGCTTTGCTGAAGCTGGTCACTTTCGTGCCGGAGGCCTATGCCGATTTGGTGAGGACGACCTTGTTCAATGCGGGAGCCGGAGCGATAGGCGGCTATGATTCCTGTAGCTTCAGCCTGCCGGGGAGCGGGACTTTCCGTGCCGGCGAAGGGACGAACCCGTTCTGTGGCGAAATAGGCGAGTTGCATGTGGAGCCGGAAATCCGTATCGAAACGATATTGCCCGCTTTCCGTAAGTCGACGGTGACGCGTGCGTTGCTTTCCGTCCATCCTTATGAAGAACCGGTATTCGATTTCTATCCTTTGGATAATGCCTGGAACCAGGTCGGTTCGGGGGTAGTCGGAGAGTTGCCCGAAGAAGAGAGTGAATTGGGCTTCCTGCAACGGATCAAGGAACTGTTCCAAGTGGGGTGCGTGAAGCATTCCGCCCTGACCGGCAAGCCCATACGCGAAGTCGCTTTATGCGGGGGGAGCGGCGCTTTCCTGATCAAAGACGCAATCAGTTACGGTGCGGACGTTTTCATTACGGGGGAGGCTAAATATAATGACTTTTACGATGTGGAAGACCGGATTCTGCTGGCGGTTATTGGTCATTATGAAAGTGAAGTCTGTACAAAAGATATCTTTTATAACATAATATCGAAAAAATTCCCTACCTTTGCGGTACATTTTTCGAATGTTAATTCAAACCCAGTAAAATATTTATAGAATGGCTACAGATAAACAATCAGCTGAAAAAGAGATTACAGTTGAAGAAAAGCTTTCTACGCTGTATCAGCTTCAGACGATGATGACTGAAATTGATAAGATCAAGACACTTCGCGGCGAACTTCCCTTGGAAGTACAGGACCTGGAAGATGAGATCGCTGGTCTGGAAACACGTCTTCAGAACTATCAGTCAGAAATTAAAGATTTTGAGAATGCTGTTGTAGAACAGAAACATAAGATTACGGAGTCAACCGGTCTGATTGAAAAATATAAAGCGCAGTTGGATAACGTGCGTAACAACCGTGAGTTCGACAACTTGTCAAAAGAAATAGAATTCCAGGGACTTGAAATCGAGTTCTCTGAAAAGAAGATTCGTGAATTCGGTGAAGCGATCAACCGTAAGAAGGAAGAGATCGCCGAACTGTCCGAAAGACTGGAAGGCCGTAAGGCTGATTTGGTTCAAAAGCAGGGCGAACTGGAACAGATCATTTCCGAAACCAAGCAGGACGAAGAGAAATTGCGCGAAAAAGCAAAGAAACTGGAAGCGAATATCGAACCGCGCCTCTTGACTGCTTTCAAACGTATCCGCAAGGGGGCACGTAACGGCTTGGCTGTCGTATATGTACAGCGTGGTGCCTGCGGTGGTTGTTTCAACAAGATTCCGCCCCAGAAACAGTTGGATATCAAGTTGCGTAAGAAAGTGATCGTTTGCGAATACTGTGGTCGTATCATGATCGACCCTGAATTGGCAGGCATAGAAGAATAATCGGATGCGCGACGTTGTCCGTGCATATATAGAGAAATATCGGTTGCTTACGGAAAACCGTCCGGTTCTGGTCGGTGTAAGTGGCGGAGCAGATTCAATAGCCCTACTCACCATTTTGGTGGAGTCGGGCTATTCCTGTATTGCGGCGCATTGTAATTTTCATTTGCGGGGAGACGAATCCCTGCGTGACGAACAGTTTGTAAGGGAGTATGCCCGAAAACTGGATGTCCCTTTCCTGATGACGGACTTCGATACCCGGAAATATGCAGCCGACCGGCATCTCTCCATTGAAATGGCTGCCCGCGAGTTGCGCTATGGCTGGTTCGAAGAGCAACGGGCTGCAACCGGGGCGCAGGCTGTCGCTGTGGCTCATCATCGTGACGACAGTGTGGAAACGCTTTTGATGAATCTGGTACGTGGGACCGGCATCAGGGGAATGAGCGGGATTCGTCCGAGGAACGGTTTCGTGGTGCGCCCTTTGCTTGCCGTGAGCCGTGAGGATATCTTGGAGTGGCTTGCCGGACGCGGTTTGACGTATGTGACCGACAGTACCAACCTTTCCGATGCTTATACGCGCAATTTTATCCGTCTGCGTGTCCTTCCGCTTCTGGAGGAAATCAATCCTTCCGTGAAGGATGCGATCGCCCGTACGTCCGAACATCTGTCGGCAGCCGAAGCCGTTTATCTGCATGTGGTGGAAGAGGCGAGGAATGCCGTGGTCGAGCAAGGGGACCGCCTTTCGATTGCCGCCTTGATGCGTTACCCGTCACCCGATGCTATTTTATACGAGTTACTCAAAACCTATGGCTTTACTCGTCCGGTGGCGGAGGATGTTTATTTGTCCCTGACGAAAGAATCGGGCAAAACCTTTTTCTCTTCTACGCACCGGTTGATAAAAGATCGGGACTATTTATTGTTATCTCCCCTTGTAAAAGAAGAGGTCCGTGAATATACACTGACCGGTGGCGAGAAAGTTTGGTCCGGTCCTGTCGAACTTTCTTTCGAGAAGATTGTTATTAAGGAAGATTTCCATATCCGGAAAGATAAAAATATCGCTTATTTCGATTACGACAAACTGACTTTTCCGCTTACCCTGCGTACATGGAAAGAAGGAGATTGGTTTATTCCTTTTGGCATGAAAGGGCGGAAGAAATTAAGCGATTATTTCTCGGATCATAAATTCAGCCGTTTAGATAAGGAACGGACGTGGCTTTTATGCAGCGGAGGCGCTGTTATCTGGATTGTAGGAGAACGTTCCGATAATCGTTTTTGCCTGGACAAAACAACTAAAAGTGTGTTAGTTGTGAATTTTTTTCCGACAAAAAGCGAGAGTAACTGAAAATATTATTACATTTGCAAAGATTTACTCCGCAGATGTGTTACTAATGATTCAAATTAGCTCAACAATCCGGTTTTCACATGAAATTATTAATTATCAAATTATAAAAGATACAATGATTACGTTGTACGCGTGCCGTGTCCGGTCGTGTAAGTACGTCGTTTTTATTATTCACTTCGCATTATGCAAAAATATAACATTCTAGAACTAAATGAAAAACTCCTTCCTGAGTTGCAAAGTATAGCGGAAGAGTTAGGTATTAAAAAAGTAAGTTCCCTTAAGAAAGAGGAACTTGTATACAGAATTCTTGACGAACAGGCCATTTCATACGCCGGCATCCAGGCTGAAAAGGAGAAAGAAAAGGAAGCAAAGAAAGCAGAAAGGCAGACTAAGGCTAAGAAAACAAAAGCTGCGGCTCCGAAAGGCGCAAAAGCTGATGCCAAAACGAAAGTCGCTGCTCCCGCCACACCCGTTGAAGCTTCGGTAGAAGAGGTCGCTCCGGAAGCTCCGGAACAGCCCGAACGTAAAAGACGGACTCGTATTGACAAGAAAGAAAAAGTGGCCGCGGCTGTTGTTCCTGTCCAGAAAAACGAAGAAGCAGTCGTTTCCAAAAGTCCGGTTTCAGCCAATGCCCCTGTATCCGAAACTCTTGTCCAGGTAGCTGATGCTACGGCCGACGTCCCTGCCGAAACGGTAAAACCGGCAGCAAAGAAAGTGGTTAAGAAGACTGACAAGCCTGTAGAGAAACCGTTGCTTCCTCCTGTTGTCGTGGAATCGGATAACGGAGAGCTTCCGGCCGAAATTGCTCCCGAAGTAACGGAAGAACCGGCTGTCGTGGAAACTCCTGCCGCTTCGACTCCGTCAGACGAACCTAAACGTGTGGTATTCCGCCATCCGGACACCAAATCAGTTCTCGATCAACTTTTCCCATTCTCTTCCACACCTGCAAAACCGGAACCGAAAGCGCGTGAAGAACAACCTGCAGCCGCCCAGCAGCAGAACAATCCTCGCCAGAATAACAACAGACAGAACAACCAGAATAATCATAACAACCAGCGCAACAACAATAATAACAATGCTGTGCAGGAAAAACAGTATGAGTTTGACGGTATACTGACAGGTGTCGGTGTGCTGGAAATGATGCCTGACGGATATGGTTTCTTGCGTTCTTCCGATTATAACTACCTGACTTCCCCGGATGATATTTACGTATCGCAGTCGCAGATCAAGCTGTTCGGCCTGAAGACCGGCGACGTGGTGGAGGGGGCTATCCGTCCTCCGAAGGAAGGTGAAAAATATTTCCCGCTTGTCAAAGTGGACAAGATCAACGGCCGTACGCCTGAAGAAGTCCGTGACCGTGTTCCTTTCGATCATCTGACTCCGCTTTTCCCGGACGAAAAATTCATGTTGACGGCCCGCAAGTCTTCGAAAGTATATGATAATATCGCCGTACGTGTAGTAGATCTGTTCTCGCCGATCGGCAAGGGGCAGCGTGGTCTGATCGTGGCACAGCCGAAGACCGGTAAGACGATGCTGTTGAAGGATATCGCCAATGCGATCGCAGCCAACCATCCTGAAGTGTATATGATTATCCTGCTGATCGACGAACGTCCTGAGGAGGTGACCGATATGGCCCGTAGCGTAGATGCCGAAGTGATTGCTTCTACTTTCGACGAACCGGCTGAACGCCATGTGAAAATTGCCGAAATCGTATTGAATAAGGCTAAACGTATGGTGGAATGTGGACATGATGTCGTGATCCTGTTAGACTCTATCACACGTCTGGCTCGTGCTTACAATACGGTTCAGCCGGCTTCCGGTAAAGTGCTCTCCGGTGGTGTGGATGCGAACGCATTGCAGAAACCGAAACGTTTCTTCGGGGCTGCCCGTAACATCGAAAACGGCGGTTCGCTGACTATCATCGCTACCGCACTGATCGACACCGGTTCCAAAATGGACGAAGTTATCTACGAAGAGTTTAAAGGTACAGGCAACATGGAACTGCACCTCTCTCGTAAGATCGCTGAAAAACGCGTCTTCCCGGCTATCGACTACAACCGTTCCGGTACCCGTAAAG
>ERZ773208.1830-NODE-1830-length-15667-cov-5.666410_pt1 | contig 15667 bp, 12 predicted proteins | sample MGYA00581006_ERZ773208 | MGnify/ENA primary metagenome ERZ773208 (study PRJEB29015, sample SAMEA2737793) | human gut metagenome | biome: human gut; feature: human-associated habitat; material: faeces | place: China | collected 2012 ... | reverse complement strand
ACAGCCACTCGTAATCCATGACCCTTTCGATCTTCCGCAGCAGATGATCCTCCGGCACCAGCGCCTCCAGATCCACGATCACCGGCTCCCGCCGTGCATCTTTTCTTCGTTCTTCCATTTCCGCTCCTCGCTTTTTCTCTATTATACCAGATCTCGAGACACTTTTGGGGCTTTTTTGACAGACTGGGGTGTCCTTCCAGGAAACCGGAAGGACTTCTCTTTCGTTCAAAAGTCTGCTGGTTTACACCCTAGGCCTGAGGATGCAGTATAGGGGGGTATACAAAGAGGAATGTTCCATGAAAAAGGTCTGCGCTTCCCTGTTTCTGATCATACTGCTGCTGGCGGCCATTGTGCCAGTCAGCGCCGCTGGGACGCTGCGGTGACGCGTGCGCAGCTGGCGGTGATTTTGAACGGACTGCTGGGGCGGACGCTGTCGTCGCTCGACGATCTTCAGCTTGGAATGCCGATTTTTGACGACAACCGCGACGCGCAGGCGTGATATTTCCTGCTTATTCTGGAGGCGGCCGTGGCCCACGCCACCGCCGATGCCGTGGAGCATGAACGCTGGGTGGGGCTGGGTTGAAGGGTGCGCAGAGCACCGATTGCACAAAGATGCGGTGCGGAGAGGACGCATGGTTTTGTGAAAATGTCGAATCTTGGACTGTGTGCTTGACAAGCGGTGGGAATCGTGCTTTAATGGCGGCAAGTATTGATAACCACGAAATGTGATGACGGAAATTTGTCCCTGCAGTGCACGTTTCAGAGAGCCGGCGGCTGGTGCGAGCCGGTAACGATGCGCAGGCGGCAGTCTGATTCCCGAGCAGGCATTGCGAACGCCGCTTGTTCAGTAGCAATGCCCGTCCGGCCGCGTTACAGGCCATGGACTTGTCAGAGTCCGAGAGGGATCGTCCGCCGTGAGGCGGGGGATAAGCAGGGTGGTACCGCGAAGCTATTTCGTCCCTGAAGCCAGTTGGCTTCAGGGACTTTTTGTTTTCCGAAAAAAGGAGGAACCTACGATGAAACACATTTCCGTGACAGATATCACGATCCGCCAGGCGGGCAAGGCCGCGGGCTATACGCTCTCGTTCCGCGAGAAGATCGAGCTTGCCAAGCTCCTCGACCGGTTGGGCGTGAGCGTCATTGAGCTGCACGCGGTCGAAAACCCGAAGATCGACAGTCTGCTCATCAAATCCGTCGCCTCTGCGGTGAAGGAGAGCGCCGTGTGCGTGCCGGTCGCGCTGGACCCGGCGAGCGTTTCGCTGGTCTGGGCCGCGCTCAAAGAGGCGAAGCACCCGCGCATCCAGGTCCCCGCGCCGGTCAGCGCCGTGCAGATGGAATACCTCGCGGGTAAAAAGCCCGCCGCCATGCTCGAGGCGATCCGCGAGACCGTCGCGGCGGCGCGGGCGGTCTGTGAGGACGTGGAATTCCTCGCGGACGACGCCACGCGCGCCGATCCCGCCTTCCTCGCTGAGGCGCTGCAGGCCGCGATCGCGGCCGGTGCGGCCGGCGTGACCGTCTGCGACGCGGCGGGGAACATGCTGCCGGACGCGTTCGGCAGCTTCGTGCGCGGGATCTGCGAGGCCGTGCCGCAGACGAAGGACGTGCGCTTCGGCGTGAGCTGCTCGGACGCGCTGTCGATGGCGGACGCGTGCGCCGTGAGCGCCATCGCCGCCGGGGCCGGCGAGATCAAAACCGCGGCCTACTGTGTTGACACCGCGAACCTCGCGCACCTGGCGAAGCTGCTGGCAGCCAAAGCCCAGGACTTCGGCGTCGTCAGCACGCTGCAGTTCACGCAGATGAACCGCCTGCTGTCACAGATCGCCTGGATGTGTCAGACGGGCCGCAGCCAGCTCTCGCCGTTTGACAACGGCGTGCAGACCTCCTCCGGCGCAGTTTTGACCGTGCACGACACGCAGGAGGCCGTCATGAAGATGGCCGCCGCCCTCGGCTACGATCTTTCGGAGGAGGACGGGGCGAAGGTCTACGAGGCCTTCTGCCGCATCGCGGCGAAGAAGCAGACCGTGGGCGAGAAGGAGCTCGACGCCATCATCGCCTCCGCCGCGCTGCAGGTGCCGCCGACGTACCGGCTTGAAAGCTACGTCATCAACACCGGCAACACCATCAGCGCTTCGGCGCAGATGAAGCTCACGAAAAACGGCCAGACGCTCTCGGGCGTGAGCCTGGGCGACGGCCCGGTCGACGCGGCCTTCCTGGCCATCGAATCGATCCTCGGCCGCCATTACGAGCTGGATGATTTCCAGATCCAGGCCGTCACCGAGGGCCGCGAGGCCATGGGCGAGTCGGTCGTCAAGCTCCGCAGCGGCGGCAAGCTCTATTCCGGCCGCGGCATCTCGACCGATATCATCGGCGCGTCCGTGCACGCGTATCTCAACGCCATCAACAAGATCGTCTACGAAGAAGCGGCGAACGCCTGAGGAGGAAGCAGCACATGAATGTATCGTTTTCCACACGCGGCTGGCAGCAGATCCCCTGGGAGCAGCAGGTGCAGATGGCCGAGACCATGCGCTTCGGCGGCGTCGAGCTCTATAACGTCCACAAAACGCCGGAGCTGACCGGCCGCGGCGGCCCGCTGCACCGCTATACCGCCGCCGCGACGGCGCGGGAGCTCTGGCAGAAGGGCCTGTGCATCCCGTGCTTCGATACTGCCTGCGACATCGCGGGCGAGGACTGCACCGAGACCGTGACAGCCCTCATGCAGCTGGCGCACGACGTGCAGTGTCCGTATGTCTCCGTGACTGCGCAGCGCGATGACGACGCGCGGATCTCCGCTGCGCTCGAAGCGCTCCTCCCCGCCGCCGAGGCGCAGGGGATCACGATCCTGCTCAAGACCAGCGGCGTCTTTTCCGACACGGCCCGGCTGCGCACGCTGCTCGATGCGTTTGCCTGCGACCAGCTGGGCGCGCTCTGGGATATGCACCATCCCTACCGGGACCACGGCGAATCCGCCGACACGACCATCAAAAACCTTGGTGCCTACGTCCGCCACGTTCACCTGCGCGACTCGGACGACGACGGCAGCTATGACCTCATCGGCGAGGGCACGCTGCCCGTCGGCAGCATGATGCAGGCGCTGTCCTCCATCGACTATGACGGGTTCATCTCGCTCGAGTGGAAGCCGGAATGGATGCCCGACCTGACCGACCCGGAGGTCATTTTCCCGCATTTCGTGAACTACATGAACCGCTTCGACTCTCCGCGCGGCAAGAAAAAGACGCTCTATGACAACGCCGCGCATACCGGCAAGTTCGTCTGGAAGAAAGACAGCCTCATCTCCGAGACCTTCCCGCAGGTGCTCGACCGGATGGTCGAGGAATTCCCGGACCAGTACGCGTTCAAATACACGACACTCGACTACACGCGGACCTACGCGCAGTTCCGCGACGACGTGGACGATTTTGCCCGCGCGCTCGTCTCGCTCGGCGTGCGCCGGGGCAGCAAGGTCGCCATCTGGGCCACGAACGTGCCCGCGTGGTTCATCACCTTCTGGGCCGCGACGAAGATCGGCGCCGTGCTCGTCACAGTCAACACGGCGTATAAGATCCACGAGGCGGAATATCTGCTGCGGCAGTCCGACACGCATACGCTCGTCATGATCGACCACTGTCTGGACTCGAACTACCGTGAGATCATCCAGACCCTCTGCCCGGAGCTGGCCGCCACAAAGCCCGGCTCCGCCCTGCACTGCCGCAAGCTGCCGTTCCTGCGCAGCGTCATCACCGTCGGCTTCCGGATGCCGGGCTGCCTGACCTTCGACGAGGCGATGGATCGGGCCAATATGGTTCCGCGCGAGCAGATTTTGCGCATGGCCGCGGGCGTGCGGCCGGACGACGTGTGCAACATGCAGTACACCTCCGGCACAACGGGCTTCCCGAAGGGCGTCATGCTGACGCACTACAACGTCGTCAACGACGGCAAATGCATCGGCGACCGGATGGATCTGTCCACGGCTGACCGGATGATGATTCAGGTGCCGATGTTCCACTGCTTCGGCATGGTGCTCTCCATGACCTCCTGCATGACGCACGGCGCGACGCTCTGCCCGATGCCGTATTTCTCGGCCAAGGTCTCGCTCGCCTGCATCAATCAGGAGCGCATCACCTGCTTCAACGGTGTGCCGACGATGTTCATCGCCATGTTCAACCATCCGGACTACAAAAAGACCGATTTTTCCTACATGCGCACCGGTATCATGGCCGGTTCCGGCTGCCCGCCGGAGCTGATGCGCCGGGCCGCCCAGCCGGACGAGATGCACATGACCGACATCGTCAGCGTCTACGGCCAGACCGAATCCGCCCCCGGCAGCACCATGAGCGCCTGCGGCGACCCGCTCGATCTGCGGTGCAATACGGTAGGCTACGCCTTCCCGCACATCGAGTGCAAGATCATCGACCCCGAGACCGGCGAGGAGGTGCCGGACGGCGTCAACGGCGAGTTCTGCTCGCGCGGCTACAACACCATGAAGGGCTACTACAAGATGCCCGAGGCCACGGCCGCCACCGTTGACAAGGAGGGCTGGCTGCACTCCGGCGATCTGGCCTGCCGGGATGAAAACGGCTGCTACCGCATCACCGGGCGGCTGAAGGACATGATCATCCGCGGCGGCGAGAACATCTACCCCAAGGAGATCGAGGAATTCATCTACACCCACCCGGCCGTCAAGGACGTACAGGTCATCGGCGTGCCGGACAAGAAATACGGCGAGGAGGCCATGGCCTGCATCATCCTCAAGGAGCCCGGCAGCGTCACGGAGGACGAGATGTTCGCCTACATCCGGGCCAGCCTCGCCCGCCACAAGATCCCGAAATACATCCGCTTCACAGACGCCTTCCCGATGAACGCGGCCGGCAAGATCCTCAAGTACAAGATGCGTGAGGACGCCACGCGCGAGCTGGGGCTCGACGGCGCGGCCGGGATCGACACGGCGAAGACGGCTGAGCAGATTCGATAAAACCAGGCCCGGCTTGAGGGGGATATCACCGCAGGATCGATAAATTTTTTACAGGGTCTTGACAGACGGCAGCGTCTGTGATAAAAAAATGGGGCAAGTTCAAATCAGCAAAGACGATGACGAAGACGGTCGGACAGACTGCTTTCAGAGAGCCGGTGGTTGGTGCAAACCGGCAGCAGAACCTCCACAGGCCCATCGCTTCCGAGTCGAAGGCCCGAACACATTGCGTTTTGCAAGTAGGCGTCTTCCGTTTGCCCGCGTTAAGGGATAGGATCTGTCGGGATCTGAAGCGGCGGCAAGGATTTTTGCCGCAATTTGAGTGGTACCACGGGCTTGATTTTCAGCTCGCCTCAAGAGATTTCTTGAGGCGAGCTTTTTGTTTTTCATTTTTGAAGGAGGAATCCCCCATGACGACCCAGACAACAACGACCCCCGCCGTAAGCCCCCTGATGGAGATCGCGCTCCGTATCCGCGAGATGCGCCGCATCACCGGCTTCACCGAAAAGGAGATGGCTGAAAAGACCGGCGTGACGGAAGCGGAATACAGAAGCTACGAGACCGGCACGGTCGATCTGCCGTTCACCTTCCTGCACAAGTGTTCGCTGGCCTTCGGCCTCGAGTTGACCGATCTGCTTGAGGGCCAGTCGGCCAAGCTTTCGAGCTACAGCGTCACACGCAGGGGCTGCGGCCTCATCACCGCCGCCGAAGACGGCATCACCATCCGCAACATGGCAGCGCTGTTCCGCCAGAAGCTGGCCACGCCCTACTGGGTCACCTATCAGTATTCCGAGGAGCTGCAGCATCAGCCCATCCACACCACCACCCACGGTGGCCAGGAATTTGATCTTGTGCTCAAGGGCTCGATGCGCGTGCGCGTCGGCGACCACGAGGAGACGCTCCACGAGGGCGACAGCATCTTCTACAAGAGTTCCACGCCCCACGGCATGATCGCCGTCGACGGCGCCGACTGCACCTTCCTCGCCATGATCATGGCGAGCACGGAGGAGGAGCAGGCCATCGTCGTCCGTCCCCGGGCCGTCGAGGAGGTCCAGCCCGAGCGGCTTCTGTGTTCGCACTTCGTCCAGCCGGTGGAGAACGAGGACGGCAGTCTCAAGGAGCTCCATTTTGCGCATGAGGACGAATTCAACTTTGCCTTCGACATCGTCGACGGCATCGCCAGAAGGAGCCCGGACAAGCTTGCCATGCTGCACGTGGCGAACGACATGACCGAGCGCCGCTTCACCTTCAAGGACATGAAGGACGGCTCGAGCCAGGCGGCCAACTACTTCACCTCCCTCGGCATCAAGCGCGGCGACCGCGTCATGCTGGTCCTGAAGCGGCACTATCAGTTCTGGTTCGCCATCCTCGGCCTGCACAAGCTCGGCGCCATCGCCATCCCGGCGACCAACCAGCTGCTTGCGCACGACTTTACCTACCGCTTCCAGGCGGCCGGCGTGAGCGCCATCGTCTGTACCGCCGACGGCGACACCGCCCATCAGGTCGATCTGGCGCTCGAGGAGACGGGCCTGCCCGTCACGAAGATCATCGCCAACGGCACGCGCGAGGGCTGGCACAGCTTTGACGACGAGTACAAGCTCTTCTCCCGCCGCTACGTCCGCGAGGCAGACGCCCCCTGCGGCGAAGATCCCATGCTCATGTTCTTCACGTCCGGCACGACCGGCTATCCGAAGATCGCCATGCACAGCTACAAATACGCGCTCGGCCACTTTGTGACCGCCAAGTACTGGCACTGGGTCCAGCCCGACGGCCTGCACTTCACGATCTCCGAGACCGGCTGGGGCAAGGCGCTCTGGGGCAAGCTCTACGGCCAGTGGCTGTGCGAAGGCGCGGTCTTCACCTACGACTTTGACCGCTTCGACGCCTCGAAGATCCTGCCCATGTTCGCCAAGTATCACATCACCACGTTCTGCGCGCCTCCCACGATGTACCGCATGCTCATCAAGCAGGATCTGTCGCAGTACGATCTTTCCTCCATCCAGCACGCAACGACGGCCGGCGAGGCGCTCAACCCCGAGGTCTTCTATCAGTTCCGCAAAGCTACCGGCCTGCAGATCGCCGAGGGCTACGGCCAGACCGAGATGACGCTCGGCATCGGCAACCTGACCGGCAATCTCATGAAGCCCGGCTCCATGGGCAAGCCCATCCCCGGCTACGGCATCGACCTGGTCGACCCGGACGGCAACCCCGTCGCCGACGGCGTCAACGGCGAGATCTGCATCAAGACGAGCGGCGATCAGCTGCCCTGCGGCCTGTTCCTCGGCTACTATCAGGACGAGGAGCGCACGAAGGCCGTCTGGCACGACGGCTGGTACCACACCGGCGATCTCGCCTGGCGCGATGAGGACGGATTCTACTGGTATGTCGGCCGCGCGGACGACGTCATCAAGTCCTCCGGCTACCGCATCGGGCCGTTCGAGATCGAAAACGTCATCATGGAGCTGCCGTATGTGCTTGAGTGCGGCGTGTCCGCTGCGCCGGACGAGGTGCGCGGGCAGGTCGTCAAGGCCAGCATCGTGCTCGTCAAGGGCACCGAGGGCACGGAGGAGCTCAAAAAAGAGATCCAGAACTACGTCAAGAAGCATACGGCTCCGTACAAATACCCGCGCATCGTCGTCTTCCGCGACGAGCTGCCGAAGACCATCAGCGGCAAGATCATCCGAAGCAAGCTCTGATAACCGTGATTTTTCGACGATGCGGCGATTGAACCGGACCGGCATACGCTCAATATGTGTTCTCTGGGTTACGCTGGTTTGCCCCAATATGCAGCTCCAGCAGACGGCGATACTGCGTACCATGTCGACATTGCAGAGGCCGACACCGGGATGAAGTTGACAAAGATCATGGTTGGCGGCAGCCGGGACGGCTGGCACGATTTCAATGCGGAATACGGCCTGTTTTCCCGCCGCTATACGCGCAGGGACGACGCGCCCTGCGGCGACGAGCCAATGCTCATGTTCTTTACCTCCGGTACGTCCGGATACCCGAAAATTGCAGCACACAACTATAAATATCCGCTTGGACATTTTATCACTGCAAAATACTGGCATCAGGTCAACCCGGACGGGCTGCACCTGACCATCTCCGACACCGGCTGGGCCAAGAGCCTCTGGGGAAAGCTCTACGGTCAGTGGCTGTGTGAGGCGGCTGTGTTTGTTTATGATTTCGACCGCTTTGATGCAGAAAAAATTCTGCCGATGTTTGCGAAGTATCAGATCACGACATTCTGTGCGCCGCCCACGATGTACCGCATGCTGATCAAGCAGGAGCTGTCCCGATTTGATCTTTCTTCTATTCAGCATGCGTCTATCGCCGGTGAAGCGCTCAATCCTGAGGTGTTCCGCCAGTTTGAAAAAGCAACCGGTCTGCGCATCATGGAGGGCTTTGGGCAGTCTGAATCGACGCTCATCATCGGCAATCTGGCTGGCGACAGCCATAAGATCGGCTCTATGGGCAAGCCTGTCCCACTCTACGATGTGCATCTGCTGGACAGCAGCGGGCATGAAGCGGAGGCCGGCGACACGGGGGAGATCTGCATCAACATTCAAAACGGTATTCCCTGCGGACTTGCCTACGAATACTACAACAGCCCGGAGGTCACGGCAAAAACGTGGCACGATGGCTTCTACCACACGGGCGACCTCGCCTGGCGTGACGAGGACGGCTTCTACTGGTATGTCGGCCGTGCGGATGACGTCATTAAATCGTCTGGCTACCGCATTGGACCGTTTGAAATCGAAAATGTCATCATGGAGCTGCCGTATGTGCTCGAATGCGGTGTGTCTGCCGCCCCGGATGAGATCCGCGGGCAGGTCGTCAAGGCCAGCATCGTACTGGTCAAGGGCACCGAGGGCACGGACGCGCTGAAAAAAGAAATTCAGACCTATGTCAAGACGCATACTGCGCCGTACAAATATCCCCGTATTGTGGAATTCCGCGAAGCGCTTCCAAAGACCACCAGCGGAAAAATCATCAGAAGCAAGCTCTGAAGGAGGAGTCGGCCATGACACACAAACGCCTAACTCTTTTTGCCGGACATTACGGCAGTGGAAAGACGAATATCGCGCTGAATTATGCGCGGTGGCTCCGGCGAAAAGGCGAAGCCGTGACTGTGGCCGATCTTGACATTGTAAATCCCTATTTCCGGACGAAGGATTCAGAAGAAGATCTGAAAAAAGAGGGGATCGGACTGATCGTCTCACCGTTTGCAAATTCGAATCTCGATGTTCCGGCCATGCCGAAGGAGACCTACGCGCTGATTGCGGAGCGGGGAGAATGCGGCGTGCTGGACATCGGCGGAGACGACCGCGGAGCGCTGGCACTGGGGCGGTATGTTCCGGAGATCCGGGCGGAGGGTGATTATGAGATGCTGTTCGTCATCAACCGGGCCCGGCCGCTGACAAGGACGGTAGCGGATACGATCCTTGTGCTGCGGGAAATCGAGGCCGCCTGTGGGCTGCCGTTCACGGCAGTCGTCAACAATACGAATCTCGGGCAGGCGACGGCGGCGGTGGATGTGCTGTCAAGCATGCCCTATGCGGAAGCGGTCGCCGCGCGGGCAGGGCTGCCGCTCAAGATGACCTGCTGCGCTGCACGGCTCTGCGACGCACTGCGTGGGAGCATTCCAAACCTGTTCCCGATGGAGATCCAGAAGCTATATTACCAATTACGATAAATGGAGGCACAAGATGGCAAAACTGATATTTCAGGAAGAACTCTGCAAGGGCTGCGGCCTGTGTGTGAACGCCTGTCCGAAGGGGTTGCTGGCGCTGTCGAAGACGCGGCTGAATCAAAAGGGACATGCGCCCGTGGAGCTGACGGAGCCGGACAAGTGCGTCGGCTGTGCGTTCTGCGCGACGATGTGTCCCGACTGTGTCATTACGGTAGAAAAGTAAGGAGGGCAGGAAGATGCAGGAAAAAGTATTGATGAAGGGCAACGAGGCCATCGCGGAGGCCGCGATCCTCGCCGGGTGCCGCCACTATCTGGGCTATCCCATCACGCCGCAGACCGAGGTCGCGGCCTATATGGCGAAGAAAATGCCGAAGATCGGCGGGACGTTTTTGCAGGCCGAGAGCGAGATCGCGGCCATCAACATGGTTTACGGCGTGGCCGCGACGGGCAAGCGGGCGATGACCTCGTCCTCCAGCCCCGGTATCGCGCTCAAGTGCGAGGGCATTTCGTACCTGGCGGGCGCAGATCTGCCCGCAGTCATTGTCAATGTGCAGCGCGGCGGGCCCGGCCTCGGCGGCATTCAGCCATCGCAGTCCGACTACTTCCTCGCGACGCGCGGACCTGGCCACGGCGACTTCCATGTGCTGGTACTGGCTCCGGCGTCGGTTCAGGAGATGGCCGACCTGACCGGAAAGGCGTTTGACCTTGCGGAAAAATACCGGATGCCAGCAATGCTGCTGGCTGACGGCACGATGGGTCAGATGATGGAGCCCGTTCAGCTGCCGGAGGCGCGTGACCCGGACACAACTGAAAAGAATTGGGCCGTCACTGGAACGAAGTGCCAGCGGAAGCATCACGTTGTCAACTCTCTCTACCTCAGCCCGGCGGAGCTCGAGCGGCTGAACATCGAGCGCTTCGAGCGATACGCCGAGATCGAGAAGAATGAGTGCATGTGGGAAGCGTTCATGATGGAGGACGCCGAGGTCTGCATCGTGTCCTGCGGTATTACCGCGCGCGTGTCGCGCAACGCGATCGTCGAAGCGCGCAAGCAGGGCATCAAGGCCGGCATGATCCGGCCGATCACGCTCTGGCCGTTCCCGAAGGCACCGCTGCGCAAGGCCGCTGATCAGGTGAAGCGGTTCGTTTGCGTGGAGCTCAACATGGGCCAGATGCGCGAGGATGTGCAGCTGGCGGTAGAGTGCAAAAAGCCGGTCGACCTTTGCTTCCGCGTGGGCGGCATGATCCCGTCGCCGGATGAGGTGCTGGACGCGATCCGTAAGGCAAACGAAGGAGGGAACGACTGATGGCTGTTGTATTTGAAAAACCGAAGGCGCTGACCGACGCTGTATTCCACTACTGCCCCGGCTGCACGCATGGCATCATCCATCGGCTCGTCGCCGAGGCGATCGACACGCTCGGCATCGAGGGCCGGACGATCGGCATTGCGCCGGTCGGCTGTTCCGTACTGGCCTATGACTACTTTACCTGTGACATGGTCGAGGCGTCGCATGGACGTGCGCCCGCAGTCGCGACGGGTGTGAAGCGGTCGCTGCCGGACAACATCGTCTTCACCTATCAGGGCGACGGCGACCTCGCGTCCATCGGCCTCTGCGAGACCGTCTCCGCCGCGGCGCGCGGCGAAAATATCACGGTCATCTTTGTCAACAACGCGATTTATGGCATGACGGGCGGCCAGATGGCCCCGACCTCTCTGCCCGGCCAGATCACACAGACGTCGCCCTATGGACGCGACGTTAACACCTGCGGCTGGCCGATCCGGATCTGCGAGATGCTCGCGACGCTGGAGGCCCCGGCGTATCTCGAGCGCGTGACCGTGAACAATGTGAAAAACGTGAAAAACGCAAAAAAAGCGATCGAAAAGGCGTTCCGTTATCAGGTGGAGGGCAAGGGCTTCTCACTGATCGAGGTGCTGTCGGCCTGTCCGACGAACTGGGGCCTGACGCCGCAGAAGGCGCTGGAGTGGATCGACGAGAAGATGATCCCGTACTATCCGCTGGGTGTCTACCGAGACAAGGAGGGCTGAGAGATGGCAGATCATCAAATCGTGATTGCGGGCTTCGGCGGACAGGGATTGCTGTTCTCCGGAAAGGTTCTGGCCTACGCGGGCCTCATCGAAGGGCGGGAGCTCAGCTGGCTGCCGTCCTATGGCCCGGAGATGCGCGGCGGCACGGCGAACTGCAACGTCATTCTGTCGGACGCCCCGGTCGGCTCGCCGATCGTAAACACGCCGAACGTGCTCATGGTTATGAACAACCCTTCGCTCGATAAATATGAAAACACCGTGCAGCCGGGCGGGAAAATTTTCCTCGACTCCACGCTCATCGCCCGCAAGGTTACGCGCACGGATGTGGAGGCTTATTACGTCCCGGCCACAAAGATGGCAATGGACATGGGAATGCCGACGCTTGCCAACATGATCCTGCTCGGCGCGCTGATCTCGAAGACCGGGTGTGTCCGGGAGGAGAGCCTCGCGGACGCGCTGCACAAGGTCATCCCGGCGCGCAAGGCCGACCTTTTCGACCTCAACATGCAGGCGCTTCAGGCTGGGAAGGAGTTCGCCGGATGAAGACCACCTGCATCCAGATGGACATGCTCTTCGCACAGCCGGAGGAGAACTTCGTGAAAGCGAAGCGGCTCATCCGCGAAGCGATGGCGAGCGGACCGGACGTGGTTGTCCTGCCGGAAACATGGAACACCGGGTTTTTCCCGAAAGAGCGTCTTTCCGAGCTGGCCGAGCGGGACTGCGCGCGGGTGAAACGCGAACTCGGCGGGCTGGCTGCGGAGCTTGGCGTGAATCTTGTGGCGGGCAGCGTCGCGAATGTGCGCGGCGGAAAGGTCTATAACACGGCGTGCGTCTTTGACCGCGCGGGGAACTGCGTCGCAGAGTATGATAAGACGCACCTGTTTACGCCGATGGGCGAGCATGCGTATTTCACGCCCGGCGATCATCTCTGCCGCTTCCGGCTCGACGGACACGACTGCGGCCTTGTAATCTGCTATGACATCCGCTTCCCGGAGCTGACGCGGACACTCGCCGTGCAGGGGATGGACATGCTCTTCGTCGTGAGCCAGTGGCCAGCGGCGCGCATCGGACATCTGCGGGCGCTGACGGTCGCGCGGGCGATTGAGAATCAGGCGTTCGTCATCTGCTGCAATTCCTGCGGCGACGCGGGCGAGACACATTACGGCGGCGCGTCCGCAATCATTGATCCGTGGGGGGAGCTGCTCGCCGCCGGCGGGCAGGACGAGCAGATTTTGGACGCGGATTGTGAACTGGAGATGCTGGATGGAATCCGGAGCTCCATCAATGTCTTTCGCGACCGGAGGGCGGAGCTCTATCGGGTCTGATCGATGCTCCGCCCCTACAAACAGCTTTTATATGTACTATGAACATCAGGAGGAATGAAAAATGGAATACAACTTCCCTGTGATAAGGACTACGCACCCCAAGCCCCGTCCTGCCGACGAGACGAAGCTGGGCTTTGCGAAATACTTCACCGACCACATGTTCGTCATGGACTATGACGAAGGACAGGGCTGGCACGACGGGCGCGTTGTGCCGCACGAGCCGTTCCTCATCGAGCCGGCGTCCTGCGTGCTGCACTACGCACAGATGATGTTTGAGGGCATGAAGGCCTACCGCACGCCGGACGGCGGCGTCCAGATTTTCCGGCCTGACATGAACATCAAGCGTATGGCCCGCACGAATGAGCGCATGTGCATCCCGGAGCTGCCGGGAGACCTGTTCCTCGCGGCGGTCAAGGCTGTGATTGAGGCGGATCGCGACTGGATTCCCTCCGCGCCGGGCACTGCGATGTATATCCGGCCGTTCATCTTCGGCGATGAGGTCTCGTTCTCGGTTCTGCCGGCCAAGCACTACAAATTTATGATCATCCTCAGCCCGACGGGCTCCTACTACGCGGCAAACGACGGTGGCCTGGCCACGACGCGCATCTATGTGCAGGACAAATACATCCGCGCGGCGCACGGTGGCACGGGCTATGCCAAGGTCGGCGGCAACTACGGCGGCGGCATGCGCGCCAGTCAGGACGCGATGAAATATAACTGCAAGGATGTGCTGTGGCTCGACGCGGCGGAGCATAAGTATGTCGAGGAGATCGGCACGTCGAACGCCTTCTTCCGCATCGCGGACGAAGTTATCACCGCGCCGCTCGATTCCGGCACGATCCTGCCCGGCATCACGCGCGATTCTGTCATCCAGCTGCTGAAAAAGTGGGGCGTGAAGGTCTCGGAGCGGAAGCTCTCGATCGACGAGGTCGTTGCCGCGTCGAAGGACGGCAGCCTGCAGGAGATCTTCGCCAGCGGCACCGCAGCGGTCATCTCGCCGATCGGCTGGCTAAATGTGATGGGCACGGATGTTCAGGTCGCGGATGGGACGGTCGGTCCTGTGGCGCAGAAGCTCTATGATACGCTCTACGGCATGCAAACCGGGACGGTTGCCGATGATATGGGCTGGACGTATCGGCTCCTGTAAGCGCTTTTCTTGACAAGTCCTGCAGAACACGTTACAATATCCCCAAGGAATTCAGACGAAAGGACGGTGCGCAGCATGAATATCGGTATGGTTATGATGATGTGCAAGACCGTCTTTGGTTTGTTCTGAGAGCTGCTCGAACAAATTTCCAAAGGCGGTCATGGGTGCGTTGTCCATGACCGCCTTTCTTTGTCTGACTGTGAAAAAATGAGGAGGAACCCCGATACCGATCAAAATACCGAACGGATTGCCGGCGAAAACATCTCCGTGAAGGAGGAGACGCGCACCGTGACACAGGACATCCGACCGCTGCAGATTCTGGTTTTGAACCCTGATGCCGATGAAGATTGAAACGAAGACATACGTCTATTCCACGTTTCACATCTGCTGGGGCGCATAGGCGGGACTCTATTATCATGATGGTATTCACAAGCACGACCTGCAGGAAAAGCTCTTCGGCGTGTTCCCGCACATGGTGGCACGTCGGAGTTCGATGTTCATGCGCGGCTTTGACGACACGTTCATGGTGCCGCATTCACGGCACACCACGATCCGCCGCGAGGAAGTGTAGGCGTGCGGCGAACTGAAAATTCTGGCATCCTCGCCAAAGGCGGGCATCTACGCGCTCTCGAGCGAGGGCGGACGGCAGATCTTTAAAACCGCCCGCCAGATACATCTCGATGAGCGCCTCCTCCACGCTGCTTTCTCGGCGACGATACCGCTCAATGATGGCAGTCTCGAAAGGTACGCCCTTGAACCGGGGTACGTGTAGCGTGACATCGCCGGAGGTCGTGGTGAGGTGCGGTCATAGTGACCGCTGCGGTAGCCCTGACGGGCCTCGCTGCGCTCGTAGCGGGCTGCCTGCGTCAGGGACTCCGCCTCTTTTTCCAGTAGTTCGTTCAGCGTCTCTTCTACGCTGCCGCAGACCAATTCCTTGCTTTGCCCCTTTATAACTTCATCGTTCAGCTGTACAATTTTCTCGGACATAGTTTGCTGTCTCCTTTCGAATGTTTGTGTGATAACTTCATTCTACCAGATTCTGCGAACTGTGTATTTCTTTTCGCCTTTTCCTTTTTGCGCAATTTATTTTACCTAATCCAACATCAAAAAGTTACTCAAATGCGCCATTGACAAAAATAAGATTAGATGGCATCTTAGAAAACACGGTGAATGAATCTGCCGACAACAGAATATTCCGAAGCGCACCATGAAACGTAATGAAGGAGCGCTGCGGCCGAGAAATGGCCGCAGCGCTCCTTTTGGTGCTCTTTAGGAGAAATTCGGAGGTGGAAATACACTCCCAAGCAACTGAATAACCAGCAACGCGGACAACACCGCAGGTTGGGAAAAGCGCACGGCGCGCGCGAGGACCCGGAGGCAGCGAGCTTCCGGCGAGCGAGAAACGCGCTGTGGGCAGCCTTGGCAGGCTGCATCATGCCGCCCAATCTGTTTGGACACACAATGTCCGGCCTGCACGTAAGACAGGCTGCCG
>ERZ773208.1827-NODE-1827-length-15670-cov-3.668204_pt1 | contig 15670 bp, 9 predicted proteins | sample MGYA00581006_ERZ773208 | MGnify/ENA primary metagenome ERZ773208 (study PRJEB29015, sample SAMEA2737793) | human gut metagenome | biome: human gut; feature: human-associated habitat; material: faeces | place: China | collected 2012 ... | reverse complement strand
ATCGCGCTGGAGCACGAGACGATGATCGCCTCGCGGCAGATCGCCGCCGACATGGGCCTGAACATGAAAATCGGCGACGTGGAGTATCAGGGCGACAAGATCAAGGCCATCTTCTACTACATCGCCGACGAGCGCGTGGACTTCCGCGAACTGATCAAGGTCTTCGCCGAACGGTTCCACATCCGCATCGAGATGAAGCAGATCGGTGCACGGCAGGAGGCCGGACGCATCGGGGGAATCGGTCCCTGCGGTCGCGAACTGTGTTGTGCCACATGGATGACCAACTTTGTTTCTGTTTCTACCAGTGCGGCTCGCTATCAGGACATCTCACTCAACCCGCAGAAACTGGCAGGACAATGCGCCAAACTGAAATGCTGCCTCAACTATGAAGTGGATGCATACGTGGAAGCACAAAAACGACTCCCGAGTAAAGAAATCACATTGGAAACCGTCGACGGCACTTTCTACTTCTTCAAGGCTGATATACTAAAAGGTTCCATTACCTACTCCACCGACAAAAATTTCATGGCAAACATTGTGACAATCCCTGCACGACGAGCCTTTGAAATCATCAATATGAACAGACGTGGCGAAAAACCGGAAAACTTGCTGGAAACCATCAAGAAAAACGAACCGCAACAACCGGTTGATTTAGTGGAACAGGAAAGCCTAACCCGTTTTGACAAACGCAAAGGCAATAACAACAATCGTAAAAAGAAAAGAAAAGGAGAAACCAACGGCAATAACGAAGGTACTACCAACGGTAACAAGCCTCAACAGCTCAAAGATAACCAGCCGAAAGGCGAAGGACGTCCACCCAAAGGGGAAAACAGAGCTCCCAAAGGGGAAAACAGAGCTTCGAAAGGAGAAGGCCGCCCACCCAAAGGGGAAGGAAGACCTCCACGCGAAAATAAAGAAAACAGAGCAGAGGGAAAACGCAACCGTGAAGACGGCCGCGAGCGCAACCGTAACCGGCGTCCAGGCAATGGCGAGAACACCGCTTCTGCCAACAATAAAAATGGAAATAATAACGGTAACAATGCCCAAACAACTCAGAACAACAATCCCAAGCCACAAGCTCCTGTGGCTGATAAAGAATAAAATAGCTTGCCTGCCGATAATATATTTACTATTGACAGCATGTCACAGTAATACGGTTTATCACTCTTATCAATCCATCCCTACAACGGGATGGAGTAAGAGTGATACTCTTGTTTATACCCTTCCGGCTTCAATACCTGCGGGAACGTATGAAATGACTATCGGCATCAGGCATCAGGAAAGCTATCCGTATCGTGATTTATGGATAAATATCAGCACAAATGTAAAAGACACATCCACCTATACCACAGATACACTGCAATTATTCCTTGCCGATAAAACAGGAAACTGGAACGGAAATGGTCCCGGCGGACTATATCAATTTACCAAGCTCTATACACCCTCTTTTACAATCGCCCAAGACAGTGCTTCCAGAAATATCCGCATCGTTCATATCATGACAGACAATCCACTGAAAGGAATCAGTGATGTCGGCATCCGTTTGGAAAAGCCTTAATGACTTCCTCGTGCCGAATCAATGCGCAAAAATACAAAAAGCAGGATGGTGAAACCCCATAAAGAAGAGCCTCCATAACTGAAGAAAGGCAATGGAATACCGATTACCGGCGTTAATCCGAGTACCATTCCTATATTGATAAAGAGATGAAACAGGAAGATGCTCAGCACCGAGTAACCATATACACGTCCAAAGCGTGTGTGTTGTCTTTCGGCAATAACTATCAACCTTAAAATCAGAGTCATAAACAGCAGTAACACAATAGCAGAACCCAGGAAACCTTCCTCCTCACCCACCGTACAGAAAATAAAATCCGTATCCTGTTCGGGAACATATTTCAACTTCGTCTGCGTCCCATTCAGGAACCCCTTTCCCAACAGTCCTCCCGAACCGATTGCAATCTTGCTTTGATTCACATTATACCCGGCCCCTGCCAAGTCCTCCTCCATTCCCAGTACCACTTTTATACGTACTTGTTGATGAGGTTCAAGCACGTTTTCAAATACATAGTCGGCAGAAAAAAGGAAACCCACAGAGCCAATAGCAAACAGAGCAATATAAAAATAATCACGCATACGCTCGCGCATGGAAAGGAATATGAGATAAAAAACCAATGCCACACACAGTCCGTACTGAAACCACGTAATATCGAAAGGAATCACATAATAAGAAAAGAGCAACGCCAGTAAGGTCCCTCCAGAACCGAAACCGAGAATATACCACACCACCGGCTTCTTCTTACAATAAGAATTAACCAACAAGGCAGACAGTATCGTTATCAACAGCAAGACCGAAAATTCCCCGACCGATGTACAGTCATCTGCCATCATCTCCTGACTAAAACGAATGCCAACCACAAAATAGACCACAGCACAAATCCCGGCAAACAGAATGGAGCCGGGCATTCCTTCCCTGTACAGCATGAAGAAAAAAGCCAGATAGACCAATGCAGAACCTGTTTCACGCTGTAATATAATAAGCAACATGGGCAGTAATATCATCCCCGTTACCGGAAGAGAATACTTCAGCTTACTCATGGTGAATCCATAAACATTCATAAATTTAGCCAAAGCCAAAGCCGTAGCAAACTTGGCAAACTCAGCCGGCTGCAAACTGACAGGTCCAAACTTAATCCATGAATAAGAACCTTTCGTATCCTCGGCCAAAAAAGGAGTGACAAGCAATAGCAACATCATTGCCCCATAAAAAATATAGGCAAACATATCATAAAGCTTATCTTCGAGCATCAACAAAATAAATCCCAACCCCAATGAACAGGAAATCCACACCAACTGCTTACCGGCACGTGTATCGAAACTGAAGAAATCTATTTCACCATAGTCATAACTGGCCCCGCATACACTGAACCAGCCGAAGATAACCAATGCTAAATAGATGCAAATAGTTATCCAATCTATCGACTTCAACATATTATCGCTCGTGTATGCCATAATCTATCCTCCTGTTTTGTATATCATTAGCTTTCACCTCACTGTCAGGAGACAATTCTCCTTTCAAATACTGTTCCATCATCAGTGCTCCGATAGGCACCCCATATACCGCACCAAATCCTCCATTCTCCACATAAACTGCAATAGCTATCTTCGGATTATTCATCGGAGCAAACCCCATAAAAGCAGAATGGTCTTTACCTCTATTCTGTGCCGTACCGGTTTTACCACAAACTTCTATACCGGGAATATTGGCTCCCCGGCATGTACCACCCAATACAGCTGCACGCATCCCCTGCACCACCGTTTCATAATGCCGGCTACTCACCTTCGTATAATGTTTCGTACTATACAGAGTATCCAACGGCTCATCTTCCACTTCTTTTACCACATGGGGAGTAACATAATAACCACGATTGGCTATTGTCGCTCCCAAATTGGCAATCTGTAACGGAGTCAATGTCACCTCTCCCTGTCCGATGGCAATACTGATAATAGTCAAACCATTCCAAGAGCCCCGATAATTCTTGTCATAATACTCTGCATTCGGAATCATTCCCCGCTTCTCTCCCGGAAGATCTACACCCAACGGATATCCAAACCCCATCGAAACCATATAGTCACGCCAGGTAGACATCGCATTCTGTACCGAACCGTATTTTTTCTTGGCTCCTATCATGTGATACAGTCCCCAGCAAAAATAAGCATTACATGAAGTAGCAATAGCCGGAACCAATGCCAGAGGAGAGCCATGGGCATGACAACCTACACGAAGGCCTGCGTGTACAAATCCATGATAACAGGAATAAGGCGTCTCGGGCACAATAATACCTTCCTCAAGAAAAGTAAGGGCTTGTGATGTCTTAAAGGTAGACCCCGGCGGAAACTGTCCCATAATAGCACGGTTCAACAAAGGTTTCCAACTATCGCGTGCCAAATCCAAGTGATTCTTTCCCCGTTGGCGTCCCACCATCAGCCTAGGGTCGAAAGTAGGTGAAGATACCATACATAATATCTCTCCTGTTTCGGGTTCGATAGCAACAATACTTCCTATTTTCCCTTCCAAGAGTCGTTCTCCAAGCATTTGAAGCTCAACATCAATCCCCAATTTCAAATTCTTGCCCGGTACAGGAGTCTTGTCATATTTTCCGTCCATATAGCGTCCCTGAATACGCCCGCGAGCATCACGGAGCAATATTTCCACTCCTTTTTCTCCACGCAATTGTTTCTCATAAGAGCGCTCCACCCCCTGTTTACCGATAAAATCTCCACGCACATAATAATCATCCGCCTCTATATCCCGTTTGGAAACTTCGGCAATATCACCTAAAACATGAGCAGCTGAGTTATAATTATACTGTCGGATGGTACGTCTCTGGATATAAAATCCGGGGAATTTAAACAGTTTCTCCTGAAACACTCCACATTCTTCGGCAGAAAGCTGGGTCATAAAGACCTGATGAGTATAAGGAGAATAACCCGGATTAGAGCGGCGATCTTTCATTTCACGAATACGCCTTTTAAAGTATTCCGGAGTAATATTCAACGTCCGGCACAAATCAAGTGTATCAAGATTTACCACCTCTTTCATCACCATAGTGACATCGTATGCCGGTTGGTTGTAAACCAATAATTTCCCATTACGGTCATACATCACACCACGACTGGGATATTGTGTCTTATTCAGAAAAGCGTTGCTGTCTGCATTCTTTTTATAGTCTTCGCTCATAATCTGCAAGGTAAAAAGACGTATCAGGTAAATCAGTACAATAACAACAACCGATCCACCAATCACATATTTCCGCTTCTCCAGATTATAATCTCTTTCCACTTATTTCTTCCTCCTTATTGCCTCGGCACATAATATACAAACAATTGTAATGGAGGCATCTGTCAATATTTTCAATAATAATACAGGCAGATTAAAAAACGAGAAAGTATCTATCACCATCAAAATGCTACAAAACAGGAATGTACACAACAGAATATACCGAAAGTAAGGAGAAATCCCCATACTCTTGATGCCCGGCTCAAAGTCTTCGGCACTGTCGCGTAACGTCACCAGCCTGAGGATAGGCTCACGCATAAAAGCCAATAACGTAGCGGCGGCGGCGTTCATTCCGGGAGTATTACTGAAAATATCAACTGTCAATCCGAGTAAAAACGACCACACCATCAATGTGTTACGACTTACACCCGAATTATACTTCAGAATAAAATAAATAAAAAAGAAAGGAGTGGCATATCCATTCATATGCATACGATTTAATACCAGCACTTGCAACAGTACCAGTCCGATAAACCACTCTATTCTTTGCAGATAAGTAATCATCAGTCTACTCTACTTATTCGTTTTAACCTGTTTTTCTAATTCCAGCTGTTCCTCTTGCCCTTTCTCCGCAATAACGCGAACATCATTCAGACGAGCAAAATCTGTAAAGAGCTTGACTCTAAGCAAGTAAGACAGACCATCATGACTGTCGGCTATATCGTCTACTGTCCCTATCGGAATTCCTGAAGGAAATACGGCACTGTGTCCGCTTGTCACAATGGTATCTCCCAAAGAGAATAATGAATGACGAGGCATATCTTTTACGTAAGCATATTCAGACGAACCACCGTCCCATTTCAAGAAACCGAAATAATCACTCTTCTTTATTTTACAGCTGATACTGCTTTTAGAATTCAAAACGGGAATAACGATGGAATGATGAGAAGAAGTAAGATAAACAATACCTACCACACCACTTCCGTTCACTACCCCCATTTCACTGCGCACACCGTCTGCCGTACCTTTATTTATAGTAATATAATTATCGGCATGAGTAATGCTATTATTGATAACACTCGCCTTGAAGATGTCATACCCCTGCAAGGCTTCCTGTTTCATCTGCTCGATACCACTGCTGTCTCCCGTCGCTTCCGTCAAGGCTTCACGAAGGCGTTCCACTTGCAGTTCCAGTTCTACATTCTTTTGTACCAATTCATCATTGATGGTTTTCAAGTGAAAATATCCGGTGACATTATTGGCTGCGTCATACACCGCACCGGCAACCCGGTTGGCTGAGGTAAAGAATGCACTTCCCTGATAACTGTTGAAACGGAATAATAAAGCAAAACTGATTACCTCCAGTAAAACAAAGAGGAACCAGTAATTATACTTTAAAAAGAAATTCAGCAGATTTCTCATCTTTATTTCTTCATTAATATCTTATCGCATCAAGAATGAGAAACGGTCTACATTCTTCAGTGCAATACCTGTACCTTTGGCTACACTCAGCAAAGGATCTTCGGCTATATGGAACGGAATATTAATCTTATCGGTAAGACGCTTGTCCAAACCGCGTAACAAAGCACCGCCACCTGCCAGATAAATACCATTCAACACAATATCGGCATACAACTCGGGAGGAGTCTGCTCCAATGCGCTCAAGATAGCAGTTTCAATCTTGGCAATACTCTTTTCCAAACAATGTGCCACTTCCTGATAATTGACAGGTACTTCCATAGGGAGAGCAGTAATACGATTAGGACCACGAACAATATAATCTTCGGGAGCATCATCGCCTAAATCAGTCAATGCCGCACCTACATGGATTTTAATACGTTCTGCCATACGTTCACTCACCTTTACATTATGCTGACGACTCATATACTCCTGAATATCAGCCGTTAAATCGTCACCGGCAATACGAATCGAGTTATTCGACACGATACCGCCCAATGAAATAACAGCAATCTCGGTAGAACCACCACCTATATCGACAATCATATTTCCTTCGGGTGCTTCCACATCAATACCGATACCGATAGCAGCAGCCATAGGTTCAAAAATCAAATATACATCACGTCCGCCGGCATGTTCTGCACTATCGCGAACGGCACGGAGTTCAACTTCCGTACTGCCTGAAGGCACACCGATAACCATACGTAATGAAGGAGAAAAGAAACGATTACCCATATTCACCTTCTTAATCAGCCCGCGCATCATCTGTTCGCAAGCATTAAAATCGGCAATCACACCGTCACGCAAAGGACGCACAGTACGAATATTCGGGTTCTCTTTCTCATACATCATTTTAGCCCGCTCGCCTACGGCAATCATCTTGTCAGTGCGACGGTCGAGTGCAACGACCGAAGGTTCGTCCACTACAATCTTTCCGTTATTCAATATGATGGTATTGGCAGTGCCAAGGTCCATCGCAATCTCTTGTGTAAAGGAGAATAATCCCATAATTTTTATTTAATTGACAGGTATAATGAGAAGATGTGTCAAAGCCGGAATCTGTTATCTTCCTTTGACACACCCTCTCAAACTATTATATTAGTGTTTAAAATGACGGATACCGGTAGTAACCATGGCTACTCCATGCTCATTGCAATACTGGAACGTCAATTCATCTTTTACAGAGCCTCCCGGCTGGATAACAGCTTTCACACCTTCCTTATCAGCAATTTCCACACAGTCGGGGAAGGGGAAGAAAGCATCACTTGCCATCACTGCGCCATGCAGGTCAAATTCAAACGATTTGGCTTTCTCGATTGCCTGCTTCAGGGCATCCACACGTGAAGTCTGACCCACACCGCTTGCCAGCAATTGTTTGTTTTTAGCCAAAACGATAGCATTGCTCTTACTGTTCTTTACAATCTTGTTGGCAAACAACATATCTTCCACTTCGGCAGCCGTCGGAGCTTTCTCGCTTACTTGTTTCAAATCGGCAGCAGTTTCCACATCCAAGTCTCTCTCCTGAACCAACACCCCATTCAATAAAGAGCGGAACTGCTTCTTGGGCAACTTGGCCTCTTTACGCACCAAAATAATGCGGTTCTTCTTCTGCCCCAGAATTTCCAATGCATCCACATCATAATCAGGAGCTATGATAACCTCAAAGAAGAGTTTATTGATTTCTTCTGCTGTTTCCTTGTCGATAACCGCATTAGTAACCAATACACCACCGAAAGCAGAAACAGGATCACCTGCCAAGGCATCTTTCCATGCTTCAAGAACAGTAGGACGTGAAGCCAGGCCACAGGCATTATTATGTTTCAGAATAGCAAAAGTAATTTCATCAAATTCATCAATCAAATCAACGGCAGCATTGATATCCAACAAGTTGTTATAAGAAATTTCTTTTCCGTGGATTTGGTCAAACATCGCGTCCAAATTACCATAGAAATAACCTTTCTGATGCGGGTTTTCTCCATAACGAAGCTGCTTTTGATCTTCCATTGCACAACGGAAAGCAGAGCCTTCCCCACCGTCAAAGTAATTAAAGATAGCCGAATCATAATGAGATGAAACAGCAAATGCTTCTTTGGCAAACCAACGGCGCTCTTCTCTTGAAGTAGTGGCACCATGTTCCAGCAACATATCGCGGAACGGTTTGTATTGTGCCTGACTGGCAATAATAACCACATCATTGAAATTCTTTGCAGCAGCACGTATCAATGAGATACCGCCTATATCTATTTTTTCGATAATAGCCTGTTCTTCCGCACCGCTGGCTACAGTTGCCTCAAACGGATACAAATCTACGATGACCAAGTCTATTTCAGGAATTTCGTATTTCTCAATCTGTTGCATATCCTGTTCCAGACCGCGACGGCACAAAATACCTCCGAAAACCTTCGGATGCAGTGTCTTTACACGTCCGCCCAGAATAGAGGGGTAAGTAGTCAGGTCTTCTACCGCTTTGCACGGGAAACCCAATGATTCAATAAACTGTCGTGTTCCGCCTGTTGAGAGGAACTCTACTCCTTCTTCGTGTAGTTTGGTAATAATCTCATCCAAACCTTCCTTGTGATAAACCGATACCAATGCGGTTTTTATTCTCTTAGCCTCTGACATTTTTTATAGATTAAGTATTTGGGCTACAAAGGTATGAATTTTCAGTTTATATCTTCCACACAAAAAGGTGAAATATTATTTATCGGTTCATATTTGTCCTAAAACCCGGATTGTAACACAAATGTAACATATATGACATTTCATCATAACATAGCTCTTCTACCTTTGCGCCCATTAAAAATAGAGTGAACAAAATTTATGGAAACAATGTTTTTGGGAATCGTCGTATTCCTCTTTCTGCTAGCCATATTCGATTTGGTAGTAGGCGTCAGTAACGACGCAGTAAACTTCATGAACTCCGCTATCGGTGCCAAAGCAGCATCATTCAAAACCATTATCGCCATCGCCGCCCTTGGTATCTTTATTGGCGCCACACTGAGCAATGGTATGATGGACATCGCACGTCACGGCATCTTCCGCCCTGAACAATTTTACTTTCAGGAGCTGATGTGTATCTTTCTGGCTGTTATGGTAACGGATGTCGTCTTACTGGACATTTTCAACTCTTTAGGAATGCCTACCTCAACTACTGTATCTATGGTGTTTGAACTGCTGGGAGGTACTTTTGTATTAGCCCTCATCAAGATAGCAGGAGACGAAACCGGCATGTTGGGCTTTGCCGACCTGCTGAATACAGAAAAAGCCTTGTCCGTCATTTTGGGTATTTTCCTCTCGGTAGCCGTAGCCTTCTTCTTCGGTACATTGGTACAATACCTCTCACGCCTTCTCTTTACCTTTAATTATACCAAGAAACTGAAATACACCATTGGTTTGTTTGGCGGTGTTGCCGTAACAGCCATTATCTATTTCATGCTGATAAAAGGACTGAAAGACTCCTCCTTTATGACCCCTGACAACAAGCATTGGATTCAAGAGAACACTCTGATGTTGGTAAGTTGCAGTTTTGTATTCTTCACCATTCTGATGCAAGTACTGCACTGGTGCAAAATCAATGTATTTAAAGTGGTCGTTATGTTGGGTACTTTTGCTTTAGCCATGGCTTTTGCCGGCAATGACCTGGTGAACTTTATCGGTGTGCCCTTAGCCGGTTTCTCCGCATATACCGACTTCATGGCGAATGGCAATGGTAATCCGATGGGTTATCTGATGGATTCACTGAATGGTCCCGCCACTACCCCATTCTTATTCTTATTTTTAGCAGGAGTCATTATGGTATATGCCCTGATAACCTCGAAGAAAGCGCAAAATGTTGTAAAAACGTCGGTAGACCTTTCACGCCAGGATGAAGGCGATGAAATGTTCGGTTCATCAGCCGTGGCACGTAGTATTGTCCGTTCCACCATGACCGCTTCAGAAAACATAGCCAAGGTATTGCCCGACAACTTGAAACGTTGGGCCGACAGCCGCTTCTGCAAAGATGTTATGATCATGGAAAACGGTGCTGCATTCGACTTGATACGCGCCTCAGTCAATCTGGTATTGGCAGGTCTGCTCATTGCTTTGGGTACTTCTCTGAAACTTCCTCTTTCTACCACTTATGTTACCTTTATGGTTGCCATGGGTAGCTCGTTAGCCGACCGTGCATGGAGCCGCGACAGTGCTGTCTATCGCATCACCGGAGTTCTTTCCGTCATCGGTGGTTGGTTCATTACTGCCGGAGCTGCCTTCACTATTTGTTTTGTGGTAACACTCATTATGTATTACGGCGGCACATTTGCTATGCTGGCTTTGATTGCACTCGCCATATTCCTATTGGTGCGTAGCAATATCAACTACAGCAAGAAACAGAAAGATAAAGGTAAAGACGATATATTCGCACGCCTCATTACCAGCAAAGACAAAGAAGAACGTTGGACATTGCTCCGCCAGCACGTTAATAATACATTGGTAGCCGAAATGACATTTACCAACGAAACTTATCGTCAAATAACCGACGGATTCATCAACGAGAATTTGAAAGCCCTGCGTAAAGCCGTAAGCAATACTGACAGCCAGAAGGAAATGCTGAAAAAAATACGCCGCAAAGAGATTCTGGGTCTGCGCCGCATAGACAACTTTACCGCCATCGAAAAGAACACCTGGTTCCATTTGGGTAGTAATAGCTGCGAACAAATGCTCTACTGTCTGAAACGTATCTGTGACCCTTGCAAAGAGCACGTAGACAATAAATTCACTCCGTTATCAGAACGCGCCACCAATGAATTTATCCCTGTCCGCGACGAAATGACCGCACTGATGGCTCGCGCTACAGAAGTGCTTGCCAATAAGGATTACACTCAAACCGATGCTTTGCTGCGTGAAGGAGCTTTGTTGAAAAATAAGATTTCCACCCTGCGAAAACAGCAAATGGACCGCATACAGGAACGTGACGTGAACGTAAAAGCCTCCATGGTATACCTTAACGTGCTACAAGAATCACAGGAATTGGTATCCTGCTGGCGTCATTTACTGCGCGCAGACCGTATGTTCCAAACTGATTTGAAGAAATAACACACCTATTCTTATAATAAATAATAAAATTGTGATAGCTTCTTTTCCTTATTTAAGGAGAAGAAGCTATCTTTGTCTCATTATAATCCGTGATTATTCATAATTATTACAATAACAATCTATGGAAAACCTCAATCAAATTATCAAGCAATTCCCCGAGGTGGGCGAAGTAAAAGAAGTAAAAGCACTGACTTCAGGGCTGATCAACCAAACTTATTTAGTAAAAACTGTCGATCCCCAAGAAGCTGATTACGTATTACAACGTATCAACCATCAGATATTTACCGACATCGACATGTTACAGCACAACATCGAAGTGGTGACAGGTCATATCCGCAAAAAACTGGAAGCACAGAACGAAACAGACATCGACCGCAAAGTGCTCCGTTTCCTTCCGGCTACCGATGGAAAGACCTTTTATTATGATGGCGAAGGCTATTGGCGCGTATCAGTATTCATTCCCCGTTCACAGACTTTGGAAGCTGTCACTCCCGACTCTTCTTATTTGGCAGGTTTGAAATTCGGCGAATTCCAAGCTATGTTGGCCGATGTGCCCGAACAGCTGGGTGAAATTATTCCTGATTTCCACAACATGGAATTCCGCATGAAACAGTTGCGCGAAGCCGTTGCCACCAATGCAGCCGGCAGACTGAGCGAAGTGCAGGACATCGTTGATGCCATTGAAAAAGATGCCGACGAAATGTGCAGTGCCGAAAGACTGTTCCGCGAAGGCAAACTTCCGAAACGTATCTGCCACTGCGATACTAAAGTCAGCAACATGTTGTTTGATGAAGACGGTAAAGTGCTTTGCGTTATCGACCTCGACACTGTCATGCCCAGCTTCATCTTCTCCGATTTCGGTGACTTCCTTCGTTCGGCAGCCAATACAGGCAAAGAAGACGAAAAGGATTTGAACAATGTCCGTTTTAATATGGAGATTTTCAAGGCATTCGCCAAAGGATACATTGAATCAGCCCGTTCATTCCTGACTCCGGTTGAAATTGAGATGTTGCCATACGCTGCTACCTTGTTCCCATATATGCAGGCTGTACGTTTCTTGGCCGACTATATCAACGGTGATACGTATTACCAAACCAAGTATGAAGGTCACAATTTGGTACGCACAAAAGCCCAATATAAATTATATCTGGAAGCAAAAGCTGCCGTGCCCGAAATGAAAGCTTACATTGTAGGTCTGCTGTAATAGATATTTTTTCATTGCAGGGGCTCAAGAACTGAGTCCCTGCAATGTATAATCTTCACTAACGTTTGGGAATATCCACAGACTTCTCACTCTTTCCTTTCAGATGTTCTGAGAAGTAATCCACCAGTCTCCAATAGAAATATTCATTCATGTCACCGAATCCGTGGCGCTGCTGCGGTAAAATCAGCATATCAAAGCGTTTGCCGGCACGGATCAATGCATCAACCACGCGCAGTGTATTACCCGGATGCACATTGTTATCAATGTCACCGTGAATCAGCAGCAAATTGCCTTTCAGCTGTTTAGCAATCTGAGGATTGGTCGCTATCTTGTAAACAAAGGTAGTATCTCCCTTTTCGCTTACCACTTCCTTTACTCCGTGATGCGTTTCGCTCCACCAACGGTTATAAATATTATTATCATGGTTTCCGGCACATGAAACGGCAACCTTAAAGAAGTCAGGATATTGACACATGGCAGCCGTACTCATAAATCCGCCTCCTGAATGTCCGTGAATACCCACTTTATCTATATCTATATAATTATAACGCATTGCCAACTGCTCGATAGCATATTTGTGGTCGGCCAAGGGATAATCGCGCATATTGCCATATCCATAGTTATGATACCACTTGGAACGGCTTGGATGTCCGCCACGTTGTCCTACCGAAATGACGATGAAACCGGCTTGTGCCAATCGGTCTGTACGCGGAGTCATACGGGTAAACGGATAAACCGTACCTTCAACCTGCGGCCCCGGATAAACATAGTCTACAATAGGATATACCTTTGTAGAATCGAAATTAAACGGTTTATACATCACACCATAAAGGTCGGTCACTCCATCGGCAGCTTTCACCTTAAAAGGTTCGGGAAACTTGTAACCGGCAGCAAAAAGCTGCGAGAAATCACTTTCCTGAATCGTCATCACTTTATTACCGTTCGTATCCAGCAAGTCGGCACAAGGCACTGTATTGACACGTGAAAAGTTATCCACCACAAAACGAGCCTCATCATCCACTTCCACGCGGTGGAAATAATCTCCCTTTGAAAGTTGCTTCAGTCCGCTACCATCCAAATTCACCCGATACAAGTGCTCATAATACGGGTTCTCGTTCGGGTTCATACCATTGGCAGTGAAATAAATGACACGCGCTTTATTGTCTACTTTCAATATTTCTTCCACATGCCAAGGTCCCTTTGTGATACGGTTTTTCAGATTACCTTTATCATCATATAAATAAAGATGCGCCCAACCGTCGCGTTCACTCCACTGTATCAGTTCTTTTCCATTGCTCAAAAGATGCAAAGGACGCGTTTCCTGATAAGTATTCATACGCTCTTTAATAACAGGAACAATAGAATCCTGCCCCACAGTGTAAGAACAAATATCTATCCGATGCAAGTCACGGCTTTTACGTGAAAGATAGAAACGGTTATTGTCACCCAGCCAGATTGAAGGCTGATCTTCCATATCACGCTGTTTCTGTAGCCACGGACTGTAAGAGAGTCCCAAAGTCTGATCTTTATAAGCGTCCACCTTTATTTCTTTCCGGCTGTTGTCACTCATATCAAACAAATACAAATGTTCTATCGGAGCTTCTTTTTCACCGGGCATCTGATATTTATAAGTTTCCAGGGTAGGACGCGGTTGTGCCATAGAGTTAATCACCCACAACTCTTTTACGGCCCGGTCATCGGAAACGGTCATTGCAAAATGACGGGAGTCGGGCGACCACACCCCATACACCCTGCGACGCTTGCCATTACACAGCGTATCAGTGTTGAGCGTACTGTAAGGAATACCGTAGCCAAAATCTTCCACACCGTCTTTGGTCAGCTGAATTTCGACAATAGTACTGTCCTTTTCATTCTTCTTTGCCTTCTCATAATCTTCACGGCTCATACGATAAAGATTCAGGTCTTTGGCATAAACCACCGTCTTTCCGTCAGGAGAGATTGACCCCCATCTGATTTTCTTGGGTTCTTTTTCTTTATCTTTCAGATGAGTGAGCTTACGGGTGGGATAATCGTAGGAAAAATAAAAGACTTCTTTCTCGGTCTTGCCTTTTTTATCTTTTTTCTCCTTATCCTCCTTCTTGGGCTTGGCATCCTGAGAAGATACCACCTCAAAAGTAAAAGTACGACCGTCTTCCTGAGCTTTCAAGTTCCTGATGGGAAGATGACGCGCTTCAAAAGGGTCTTTTACAATTTCGGTCAGCTGCGAGGCCATTTCATCACGGTCGAAAAGCTGCTTCTTACTGCGTGCCGAAGGGTCTACCACATACCAAAAGGTACCTTCACTTGTTTTATACTGAAACCAGAAGTTATTCCCTTTCTGAAACCAATGAGGGTCTACCACAGTAGAGAACAACATGGTGTTCAGTTTCTCCTGAGTAAATTTTTCCGCCTGTAAGTACTCCGGCAACCTTTCTTGTGCCTGTACTACGGGTGTAGTTGTACATAATCCACCTACCAACAAGGTGAACAATAGCGTTTTCTTCATAATATTTATTTGTTATCGTGTTAGTTTCTTCTTTATTATATCTTGTGGAAGTATGCTGCTTAAAACGTAACTCTTATCATCCTTTATAAGCCCGACAGGTATCAAACCGGTCTGTTTTTTCAAGATCTTGAAAAGACTACTGTAAAAATCAGAGATATGTGTTCTTTCATGTAACAGATACTCAATAAAATAACGGTTCAAAAGTACATAAAAACAGCATACCCAACAAATATCAGAACATAAAAACAGTATTTTAAAAAGGGAAAATTACGAAAAGATGCAGCTGTTTCCAAAATAGAAACAACCTCTCATCCCGATGGGTCTTTGGCACAATGTTTCCCAAACAACAAGGCTTTACGCTTCGCGGCTTGGTTTACCAATAGCGATGAAACCATTGACGGCAAGAGTAGATCAAAAACATACTTGAGATTTCAAGGATTTCTCCCTTTCTCCTTTCATTAGTCGTTGAAACGCCCTATTGATGGGGGTCCGGTAGTGAATGAACATTGTGTCACCACCCTTTCAGCCTCCTTTCATTCGTAAAACTTCTTCCGGCAGGATAAAGGCTGAAGGCAGCTTGTGAAGGGACTTGGGAAGGTAAGCGTCTCCGCGATTCTATATAGTATATTAAAATAAAAAGGCTAATGATCCC
>ERZ773208.1823-NODE-1823-length-15680-cov-5.488384_pt1 | contig 15680 bp, 12 predicted proteins | sample MGYA00581006_ERZ773208 | MGnify/ENA primary metagenome ERZ773208 (study PRJEB29015, sample SAMEA2737793) | human gut metagenome | biome: human gut; feature: human-associated habitat; material: faeces | place: China | collected 2012 ... | reverse complement strand
CAGGGAGTCGATGTACTCCTTCGCGGTCATCAATGCCATTTTCGTTTCCTCCTTATTTGTCGTCGGCCAGACCCATCTTCTCCTCGCGGAAGATGCGGCTGTCCATCAGCTTCAGGTCGGGGGCGATCTTGGGCATGAACTCCATCTGATCCAGCACCTGGGTCTGGAGGTCAATGCCGGGGGCGATCTCGATGAGGGTCACGCCGTCGGGCCGCAGCTCAAACACGGCGCGCTCGGTGATGTACAGCACAGGCTGGCCCACCTCCACGGCGTACTTGCCGGAGAAGGTGATGTGCTCCACCTGGTTGACGAACTTCTTCTTGGCGCCCTCCTGGACGATCACCAGCTTGCCGTCCTCGCAGGCAGTCTTCAGGCCCTTGGCGGTGAAGGTGCCGCAGTAGACCACCTTCTTGGCGTTCTGGGTGATGTCGATGAAGCCGCCCGCGCCAGCAAGGCGGGTGCCGAACTTGGAGACGTTCAGGTCGCCGTTGGGGGCTGTTTCCGCCAGGCCCAGGAAGGCAACATCCAGACCGCCGCCCTGATAGAAGTCGAACTGCACGTTGTGGGGGATGATGGCCATGGCGTTGGCGGACGCGCCGAACTGGGTGCCGCCCATGGGCACGCCGGCGATGGAGCCGGCCTCCACGGTCAGGGTCATCTTGTCGGAGATGCCCTCCTCCGCCGCCACGTTGGCAATTTTTTCCGGCGCGCCGGTGCCCAGGTTCACAATGGCATCCTGGGGCAGCTCCATGGCGGCGCGGCGGGCGATGATCTTCTTGGCGTCCAGCGGGATGGGGGGGATGGCGTCCATGGGGATGCGGTACTCGCCGGTAAGGCTTCCGTCATAGGGGGTGCCAAGGCACTGCATGTTGTCCTCGGCGGAGCCGATGACGATGGCGTCCACATAGATGCCGGGGATGGCCACCAGCTTGGGGTCCAGGGTGCCGCCCTGCACCACCTTTTCCACCTGCACGATGACCTTGCCGCCGGAGTTGCGGCAGGCCTGGGCCATGGCGGTGACGTCGATGGGCCCGATCTCGTGGTGGACGGTGCAGTTGCCGTACTCGTCGGCGTAGCTGCCCCGGACGAACACCACATTGATGGGGAAGGATTTATACAGCAGCCGCTCCTGGCCCTCGATATTGACGATCTTCACGATATCCTCGGTGGTGGCGCTGTTCAGCTTGCCGCCGCCGTTGCGGGGGTCCACAAAGGTATACAGGCCCACATGGGTGATGGTGCCCACCTTGTGGGCGGCAATGTCGCGGTACATATGGGAGATAACGCCCTGGGGCAGGTTATAGGCCTCGATCTTGTTCTCCAGCGCCAGCGCGCCCAGAGAGGCGGCACGGTCCCAGTGTCCGCCGATGACGCGCTTGACCATGCCCTCGTGGCCGTAGTGGTCGCCGCCGGTGCCGTCCCGGTGGCCCTGACCGGCCGCGAAGAACAGCGTCAGGTCGCGGGGATGGCCGGTCTCCAGAAACCGCTTTTCCACCGCCTTGCTGAGGGCTTCCGGGCAGGCGGAGCTGACGAAGCCGCCGGTGGAGATGGTGTCGCCGTCGTTGACCAGCAGGGCGGCCTCCTCGGCGGAGATGATGTGTACTTTTTTCATATGTGCGCCCCCTTACTTGTTCTGGAAGGAAGCGGGACGCTTCTCCAGGAACGCGCCCATGCCCTCCTTCTGGTCGGCGGTGGCGAAGCACATGGCGAACATCTCGTTCTCTACGGCGATGCCGTCGTCAATGTCCATCTGCATACCCCGGTCGATGCAGGCCTTGGCGTACTTCACAGCGATGGGGGCGTTCTTGGTGAAGGACTTGGCCATCTCCAGCGCGCCGTCCATGAGGGCCTCGGGGGCGTAGACGGCGTTGACAAGGCCGATCTTTTCCGCCTCGTCGGCCTTGATCATCTTGCCGGAGAAGATCAGCTCCTTGGCCTTGGCCACGCCCACGCGGCGGGGTAGGCGCTGGGTGCCGGAGAAGCCGGGGGTGATGCCCAGACCCACCTCAGGCTGGCCGAACTTGGCCTTCTCGGAGGCCAGGATGATGTCGCAGCTGAGGGCCAGCTCGCAGCCGCCGCCCAGGGCGAAGCCGTTGACCGCGGCGATGGTGGGGAACTCCAGCTTTTCGATGCGGCGCATGAGGGCGCTGCCACGCTGGCCCCAGCGGCGGCCGCCGTCCAAGTCCAGCGGATACTGAGCGCCGATGTCGGCGCCGGCCACGAAGGAGCGGCCCTCGCCGGTGAGGATCATGCAGCGCACGTCGCGGTCGCTCTCCAGTGCCGTCACCACCTGCTCCAGCTCCGTGATGACGTCGCCGTTCAGGGCGTTCAGGGCCTCGGGCCGGTCGATGGTCACGATGGCGATGCTGTCTTGCTTTTCAAATCGTACAGTTTGGGACATAGCGTTTCCTCCTCAGTTGATATACGATGTTCTTTATTTGGTTTTACCTCTATATGTAGCAATTACCGTGCCAACTATTATTGCTTTTTCGACGGTATTTTACGGTGCGCGTTTGGCAGTTTCCACCAAAGAAAAGCGGCGTTATCTGGAAAATCCCTTTTTCGCAGCAGCGAAAGTAGTGTAGGCCACACCGCCTATTCAGTGTTGAATAGACAGTGCAGCCTATTACGTGGCACGTAAAAGCATATAGACACACGTTTTTTCACATACCAACACCGCGCTGGACTGAAATTCGATTAAAACTTTGAAGCCGCACCTCTTGCTATTCATGTGTGAATAACGTATAATCAAATATGAATAGAAAAGGAGGGCGTTTTATGCCGCAATCCAGTATCTCCCGGCTGTTTCCGGAGGACATCAACCTGAACGACCTGTTTGAAATTCTCAGCCCCCAGAACAATCTGGTGCTGGCGGACGACATGATGCTGTCCGACGCCAACGGCACCATATTGCAGGTCAGCGAGACATATGAAAAGAACTTTGGCTTCGCCCACGGCTCCATCGTGGGCAAGTCTGCCTTTGATCTGGAGGCGGACGGTACCTTTTCCCCCTGCATCACGGCGGAGATCATCCGCACCAAGAAGAAGATCACCACCACCCAGACCATCAACCACACCCACACCAATGTGATGACCGTGGGCATTCCCCTGTTTGACGGGGCGGGCAACCTGAAATACGCGGTGTGCTTCAACACCGTGTCCATGGAGCAGATCAACGCCATCCACCGGAACTTCCAGCAGATGCAGGACTCCCTGACCCAGTACTCCCAGGAGATCGCCGAGCTGCGTACCCGCAACACCGCCACCAGCCTGGTGTGGAAGAGCCAGTCCATGCAGCGGCTGTGGACGCTGATGCAGAACACCGCCAACACAAGAGCCAATATCCTCATCACCGGCGAAACTGGCGTGGGCAAAAGCGCCGTGGCCAAGGCCATCCACGCTATGAGTGACCGCGCAGACAAGCCCTTTATCGAGGTCAACTGCGCGGTGCTCCACGAAAACCTCATCGAATCGGAGTTGTTCGGCTACGAAAAGGGGGCCTTTACCGGCGCGTCCAGCACTGGTAAGATCGGCAAGATCGAGCTGGCCAACGGCGGTACGCTGTTTCTGGACGAGATCGGTGAGCTGCCGCCCCACATCCAGTCCAAGCTGTTGCAGCTGATCCAGGAAAAGACCATTGAGCGGGTGTCCGGCACCAAACGCATTGAGCTGGACATCCGTCTGATCGTCGCCACCAACCGCAATCTGGAGGAGGAGGTACACAAAGGGCTGTTCCGCTCGGACCTCTTCTACCGGCTGAACGTGATCCGGCTGCATATCCCGCCCCTGCGGCAGCGGCCGGAGGATATCCTGCCCCTGGCCCACCGGTTTTTGACCCGGTTCTGCGAGGAGTATCACAAGGATTTGACGCTGAGCCCGCGGCTTCTTTCCTATTTGGAGCAGTGCCCCTGGCCGGGCAATGTGCGGCAGCTGGAGAACATGATGGAGCGCCTGGTGATCTGCGCCCAGGACCCGGTGGTGGATATTGGGGTGCTGTCCAATGAGCAAATGGGGGCCTCGCCTTTGCCCCTCCCGGCGGAGGGCGGCACGCTGGCCCAGCAGATGGAGGCCTTTGAGGGCCGCATCATCCGAGACGCCTACGCAAAATACGGCACCTCCGTGGCGGTGGCCCAGGCGCTGGGTATCTCCCAGCCCACGGCGGCCCGAAAGATTGCCAAGTATGTGAAGGAAGCTGAATGGTAATCTGGGCAGAGGGATATATTTATATTAACTAACACAGGCCAGACTATGCGTGATGTAGTCTGGCCTGTGTTAGTTAATATAAATGACAAAACGTCTGATGAAATAGAAAGATTAAGCGACCCAAATTTAAAAGCGCTTTCAAGAAGATAAATTGAGCCACTAGTGACCTAGCAATTAAGGAGTTATGAAAAATGAACGCTGTGTGAAGCTGTGTTTTCTAAAAGAGAAATTGTGTTATTTTGATATGCATTGCAGGTGTGTTTATTAGCTTAGTTTCTTGCAAAGTAAAGAATAGACGTTACTGCTTGCTGGTACTGCCGGGTGACACGCTTCTGTAGTTGTCAAAGGAACACGTATGTGGGGTTTATTATACTGCTACCGCGTTTCCTGGAGTATCTGCCGGCGAGGCTTGTGCTAATTTGCTAAAAATTAAGCAAAAAAAGTAGCAAATAGAGAGAATTAAAATTGACATATTGACAAAGCAGAAAGTATCCGGTATTATCAAGATAAAGCACGGTATCGGTTTCGGAATTGGTTTCATAACCGTTTTTGAGAAAAAATAGAACTTTAGGAGACATTATGGTTGATTTGACGATTTCTCAAATTGCTAAATTGGCAGGGGTTTCTAAGACAACTGTTTCACGAGTCCTAAACAATAAAGGGGAAATAAAGGAGGAAACTAGGAATCGAGTCCTTCAAGTTATTTCTGAAAATCATTACAGGCCAAACAGTGCAGCAAGGACCATAAAAAGCCGAGAAACAAAAACAATAGGTTTGTTGATCCCTTATGAGGCGGATTATATCATGTCAAATCCTTTCTATTACGATGTAATTCGCGGTATCGCAACTGAAGTTGATTCAAAAAATTATTATTTGCTGTTGATGTATTCCCGTCAGGAATCATATCTGGAAATTGTTAGAGAAAAGCGAATAGATGGATTGCTTCTGCTTAGTTTGGGAAATCAGCATCTTCATCTGCTTGATGAGCTTGTGCAGACCGGTATCCCTATGGTTTCTCTATCTGCTGTTCCAGGAAACTTAAATATTCCTACCGTTAGTGTCAATGATTTTAGCGGAGCGAAAAAGGCTGTTTCCTATCTTGTCAAACAGGGACACCGGAATATCGCGCTTCTTAATGGGCCGCGGAATCTGGTTAGCAATGAGGAGCGGTTTCGGGGCTATTGTTCAGTTCTGGACAGCAACGGTATTCCGTATAGAGATGACTTTGTCATTGAATGTGATATTTCGGTGAAAAACGGTCGATATGCAATGGAGGAATTTCTGAATTATCCGGAATTGACAGCGGTGTTTGTTTCTGGTGACTTAATGGCAATTGGTGCAATTGAAGCAATTCGCCACAGCGGCAAGCGCATCCCAGATGATATTTCTATAGTTGCCTATGACAATATTGCAATGAGTGGATATCTTAGTCCCGCGTTGACGACTGTTAATCAATTCGGCGAAAAAAAGGGTAGGATCGCAGCAAATACTCTGATTGAGCAATTAGAAGGAATAGAAACCAGTAATTATGTGATTATCGAACCCAAACTGGTTGTTCGTGATTCTACCGCAAGTCCGCATACAAAAGAATCGTAACTATTGTCTCAAATTGTTTGAGGCGTAGTAAATATTATTTAAAATACAAGGAGGAAAGAAAATGTTGAAAAAGGTCTTGTGCCTCGCGTTATCAGCAATTATGGTTTTATCCATGCTGGTAGGATGTGGCCAAAATGGTTCTCAGGATGCTCAGGATACGCAGGATGGCTCTAAGGAAGACGGTTTTAAAATTGGATTCGCAAACGGGTATATTGGAAACACTTGGAGATCCCAGTTTGTTGATTCAATTGAAAAAGTCGCTGAAGAGTATAAAGCGCAGGGAATTATTTCTGAGTATCAGATTGCAAACTCTAATGCAGATGTTAATGAACAGCTGAATCAAATCAACGCGATGATTAACAGTGGCATGGATGCAATCATTATTGATCCAGTGTCTGCAACTGCTTTGGGAAGTGTGGTTGAGATGGCACAGGAGAAGGGTATCATGGTTGTAATTTCTAATGATATCGCTGCCTATGAAGGAACGTACGCTGTTGTCAATGATATCGATGCAATGTGGCGGATTCAGGCGAAGTGGTTTGCTGAGAAGCTGAACGGTAAGGGCAATATCGTTGAAATCACCGGTCTGCCCGGCAATACATCCGATCAGCAACGTATTGATGCTGCAGAAGATGTCTTCAAAGATTATCCTGATATTAAAGTGTTGGCGTCTGCTCCCGGTAAGTGGTCCGAAAGCACAGCGCAGTCTGTTATGTCCACCTTCCTGTCCACGTACGATAATATTGATGGCGTTCTTCTGCAAGATGTGATGTCCAACGGTGTTTTGCGTGCGTATGAAAATGCTGCGAAGACTCCTCCGATTATGAGCGGTGACTGCATCCTTAGCTATATTCACTATTGGGCAGAACATCCTGAACTGGAATCCATTGCGGTTCCCTCTGTTCCTGCCATTGGTGCTAATACCCTGAAAGTTACTGTTCGCTTGTTGCAGGGAAAGGAAGTCAAGGACGAGTATTGGACGGCAAATCCCTTGGATGAATCTCTGAAGAATACTATTATCCTTCCACCTCCTTTTGTAATTACCAATAGTGGTGAAGCTGGTGCGTGGATGGATGGTTATAATCTGACCGATAGCATTAGCGTTGCCGATGCTGTTAAGATGGGTGAGGGCCAGGCTGAGGAATACCAGTTGGATCAGATGATGTCCGACGAAACGATTGACGGTTTCTTTAAGTGATAATATGATGCTTGAGGCGGCGGCTTAAAAGGCCGCCGCCTCTGCAAGGAGGGCGTAAATGGAATACTTAAAATGCGAAAAAGTCCGTAAACAATTTGGCTCAGTTCAGGCTCTGAAGGATTTGTCCTTTTCCGTTGAAAAGGGGGAGATCAGAGCAATTCTGGGAGGAAATGGTTCCGGAAAAAGCACAATGGCAAAAATCATTGGCGGCGCACTTGATGTCACTTCAGGAACTATCAAATTAAACGGAAAGGACTATGCGCCTAAATCTCCTGCGGAGGCGAAGCAGTTTGGTGTTATTTTTACCTCACAGGAACTTAGCCTCTTTGACAATTTGAATGTAGAAGAAAATATTCACCTCTGTAACCTCCCTCTTGGAAAAGGAGACTCTATTGACCACCAGCGTGTTAACCAAAGTACTTTAGACTTAGCCCAAAAATATGGGCTGGAGTATCTCCTAAATATTCCAATCGCCCAAATGGCTGCCAACGAACTGTACTTGGTTGAATTTCTGAAAGCTATTATTCAAAAACCGACGCTTCTAATTGTAGATGAAATTACATCGGCGCTGTACAGAAATGATGTTGAAAAAGTCCGTGATATTTTATTTGAACTGAAAGAAGCAGGTTGTACGATTTTATTTATTTCTCATAGAATGGGCGAGATCATGTCCATTTGCGATAGTGTGACCGTATTGAAAAACGGCGAAACTGTCGGAACATATCTGTGCAGCGAAGTGACCGAGGCACAGTTACTTAGCTTAATGAGTGGACGTGCAATTACGGATGTTCACATGAATGCAGGCGGCAGCAACAATTTTTATAACGAGGTACAGAAGCACGATACGATTCTCAAAGTAGAACAAATGCCGCTTCACGGCTTTGATACCAAAATCGACTTTAGTGTGCATTCCGGAGAAATCATTGGTGTTGCAGGTCTGCAAGGGCAAGGACAATCAAACTTGGTAAGGCAGATCTTTGGCCTGTTTTCACCTGTTTCCATGGAAATTTCCGGAGAAAATCAAAAAGTTTCCTCTCCTCAAGATGCCATCAAACATGGGATATCTTTCGTCTCGGGCGACCGTGAAAAAGAGGGGACTTTCCGCGAACGCTCTATTGCGGAAAATCTAGTATCTGTTTCTGATCTGATTTTTAAGCAAGAGGCTGATACAGATGGATTGCTCAGTACATATAAAGTTGTCTATAACAAAAAGAAAGATCTAATCACGCAACTTTCCGGCGGCAACCAGCAAAAGGTCGTCGTGGCGCGCTGGACCTCTGTTAAGCCAAAGTTGTTCCTGGCAGATGATCCTACGAAAGGAATTGATGTGCAGGCACGTGAAGATGTACATCAGATACTGCGAGAGTTGGCAAAGGAAGGTGCCGGTGTTGTGATGGTTTCCAGCGACGAAGAAGAGCTGATCAACCTGACGAGCTTAGCGCCGTTTTCAAAAATAATCGTTATGTACGAAGGAGAAATTGTTAAAACCCTTATTGGCGAAGATATAACCTTGGAAAATATTATTGCGAACTCTATGCCCGTTTCAAAGGGGGAGACAGAATGAAATTAAGCGGAAAAAAGATTCTGCAATGGCCTGCATTGCCTTCTTTAGTTTTGGCCATTTTGTTTTTTGGAATCAACTTGATTGTTACGCCCGGATTTTTGTCCAGCTTCTTTGTGCGAAGCTTTTTGTCAACAAATGTTCCCTTGATTTGCACGGCAATCGGCTGCGCTGCGGTCTTGATCGGCGGCGGTATGGATATCTCTATCGGAGCAATGGTGACATTGATTAACGTCGTGTTTGTCAAGATGAATGAAGCTGGACTTCCGCTTGGGCTCTCCATTGTTCTGGCGTTGTTGTTGGGTACGGCTCTTGGTGCAATCAATGGTTTTACTATTGGGTGTTTACGTGTTACGCCTTTGCTGGCGACCTTCGCATCGTCTTCACTCTTTGCCGGTCTGGCACTTTGGATACTGCCCACTCCGGGGGGACGTGTAGCGGAACCATTTGCACGTTGGTATAACGGTGCAATACTTGGTATCCCTACATCGCTCCTGTTTGTTATTATCATCCTCTTGATTTGGGCGTTTGCCCTCCGCACTAAGCTCCGTTACTGGTTGTATAGCTCAGGAAAGAATCAGATGAAAGCTTATGTCTCCGGAGTCCCGGTCAAGCTGACCCAGTTTTCTATGTATACTTTCGCAGGACTGACAGCTGGCATCAGCGCACTGGCACTGTCTGGTTCTATTCGGGGTGGCGATCCACTTGTAGGATTGCCCATGTCCATGAACAGCATCGCAGCCTGCGTGATCGGTGGAATTAGTTTGTCCGGCGGTTCTGGTTTGGCAATAGGTGCTATTTTTGGTGCACTGTTTCAAAGTTTTGTGACAACATCGGTATTCTCCGCTAAGATTCAACCCTTCTATCAGGATCTGGCTACAGGTGTTATCCTTCTTGCGGGTGTGATATGCTCGCTGTTGATAGAGCGTCGTACAAACTCTGGCAGCAAAATAAAGAAGGTATAGAATACATATTGAAAGGATGAGTACGCTATGTATACAGCGGAATCACAAAAGGGCATTCCCCTCCGTGGTATTAAAAACACAGCTGCCTGGGGTTCGTTGAAGGACTATCTGCCTGCTGTTCTTGCAATTATAGCTCTTATCTGCCTGGGGCAGATATTGAGTCCTGGATTTGCCTCTTTTCAAAATCTCTTTAATGTTTTAAATATGGCTTCGATTCTCATTTTTATCTGCGTTGGGCAGTTAATCGTAATCGTGGGCGGCAATAACGGAATTGATCTCTCCGTCGGTGCCGTTGTTTCAATGGGGGCTCTGATTGGCCCCTCATTTATCAACGGCAAAAACAGCTTGATCATTGTTGGTATTATCGGCGTTCTTCTATTGGGTGCGGCAATTGGTTTGCTGAACGGCCTTGGAACGCAGATAATGCAGATCCCTGCTTTGGCGATGACATTGTTTGTATCCACCATTGTGGATGGCCTTACGTTGGCTTTGACGCGTGGGTTGCCATCCCTGAATATTCCCGGAGGACTGCTGCTTATTGGAAAACCAATAATCGGAACTCTTTGCCCAATCCTAATCATTGCCGTGTTTGTGGTCATTACTGTCGAGTGCCTTTTGAGTAAGAGTACCTTTGGCAAGTCTCTGTATTTGACGGGGAGTAACCGCAACGCTTCTCGGTTGTGTGGTATCCGGGTGACTCGCCTTTCAATCCTGACATATGTGATTTCTGGAGCGGTAGCTTGCTTCTCGGGACTGATGCTGGTGGGCTATATCGGTAGCGGCCAATTGCAGATGGGTGCTGATTATACAATGATGTCTGTGGCTGCAGTTGTTATTGGCGGCGCCAAGGTGAGTGGCGGTAAAGGAACACTTATCGGCAGCGTTTTGGGTTCCGTTGTCCTTATCCTTTTGAATAGTGTGCTGGTGGCGATCGGTCTTCCAGAAGGCGTTCGCCAGCTTATTCAGGGCAGTATTTTGCTTGCCGTTCTGCTTGTAAATAGCCGGTTACCTTCGCTGCGTCAGTAATCATCAAAATATCGTGGATTATAAGGAGGCCTTTTATGAAAGGACTGGAATTTACCATTCTGTCACATGGCTTTATTGAAAATGACCTGGCATGGAATGTTGCTATGCCTCGCCCTGCCAAACTCAGCGACAAAGCTCCAACCCCTGTGTGGATTCATGTTCCGTCTTATTCTGTGCTGATAAAACATCCAACAGAAGGGTACATCCTATATGATACAGGATCTTGCCCTGGCGATGAGAAAGACCGACGTCCCGCATCTATGGCAGATTATTTTCCCTTGCTAATTAATCGTGATGAATACCTTGACTCTCGACTGAACGAGCTTGGAATTTCTGTCGATGATATTAGCACTGTCGTAGTATCGCATATGCACTGGGATCATTGTGGAGGACTAGCCTTTTTCGGTAAAAAAGGTCATCAGAGAGTAATAACAAGTGAGAAAGATTTTTCTTTTGGCTTAGTGGAAACACATCGTTCCAGTGTTGTTGATGATAGTTGTGTTTATTTTAAAGATAACTATGAAATTCCAGGATTAGACTTTGAATTGATTACTGATGACATCGAGCTGTGCCCCGGGATAGATCTGTTTTTGCTTGAAGGACATACTCCGGCAGTGGTTGGTATGGTATTACATCTAGAAAGTGGAAATGTAATCTTTCCCTCTGATGCTGTCGGCAGTATGCTCAATTATGGTCCGCCAGCAAGAGTGCCCGGCATTATCTATGATACCTTGGGCTTCCATAGAGCAATTAAAAAACTGAGTTACCTGGAAAAGAAGTATGATGCAAAGATCATTTTTCCTCATGATATGGAACAGTTTAAGACACTAAAACTTTCTCCATTTTTCTATAAATAATACTACCTTTTTATCAATTAATTTCTGAAGCTGTCGATTCGATGGTGTTACTCTTTCTTATATCCCATGCTGCTACGGTGATTTGGGGCGATGCAAAACAGTTGCGAGCGCATCCCACTTCATGAATGAGGATGGGTGTTGAAAAGCAAGAGTGCAGAAGAATCTATATTTTATTTGTGGCCAGACACTATTTTTACTAAAAACAAAAGCAGTTTTCTAAGGAGAAAAGAAATGGCAATGGATGCATTTTCCGCCAGCTTGATGGCGGACAAGCGCGAGATCATCTTCGCGCCCACCGTGTATAAGTTCCAGACCTTCGCCCAGATGGCGGAGGAGTTTCAGCTGAATGAGCGTGACGTGGTGCTGACCAACGAGTTCATCTACACCCCTTTCATGAAGGAACTGGGCCTCAAGTGCAGCTTCGTGTTCCAGGAGAAGTTCGGCGCGGGCGAGCCCTCCGAGGCTATGATCCAGACCATGTACGACGCCATCCCCTACGACAGCTATGACCGCGTCATCGCCGTGGGCGGCGGCGCCATCATGGACCTGTGCAAGCTGCTGGGGTGTAAGCGGCCTGACAGCGTCCATGAGCTGTACTACAAGCGCTTCCCTGTCGTCCACGAGAAGGACGTTATCGCCATCCCCACCACCTGCGGCACCGGCAGCGAGTGCACCAACATCTCCGTGGCCATCGTGAAGACGGAGATCGACGGGAAGCTTACCGGCGGCGAGACCAAGCTGGGCCTGGTGTCCGACGACATCATTCCCAACAAGGTGTGCCTGATCCCCGAGCTCATCAAGACCCTGCCCTACAAGCCCTTCGCCTGCTCCGCTATCGACGCGCTGGTCCACGCCACCGAGTCCTTCCTGAGCCCCCACCGCAAGACCATCACCAGCGAGATGTTCTCGGAGAAGGCCATGGATATGATCCTGAAGGGCTTCCAGCTCATCGACGAGAAGGGCCAGGACGCCCGGTTTGAGTATCTGGACGAGTTCGTGACGGCCAGCTTCTTTGCCGGTATCGCCTTCCTGAAGGCGGGCTGCGGCCCTGTCCACGGCATGAGCTTCCCCTTGGGCGGTACCTACCATGTGCCCCACGGCGAGAGCAACTACATGCTGTTCGGCGCCATTCTGCGGTATTATGACCGCAACGACCCCAATGGTGAGATCATGAAGTTCAAGCGTCTGGTGGCGGACATCACCGGCTGCCAGGTGGAGAACGCTATCGGTTATCTGTGCGACCTGCTGCAGCGAATCTTGCCTCTGCGTCCTCTGCGAGACTGTGGCTTTACTGAGGCAGACTTCAAGTCCTTTCCCCTGTCCGTCGAGGCCAACCAGCAGCGTCTGATGACCAACGCCTACTACCCCTTCGACCTGGCCGCCGAGGAAGCGATTTACCGTGAGTGCTATTGAGACGGAGGTTGAATTAATGAAAAAGATCGTATGGACTGGCACAAAACAGGTAGAAATTGTTGAAGAGCCCATTCCTGTTCCTGGCCCGAATCAAGCAGTAATCCGAATTAAGTATGCTGGTATTTGTGGCAGCGATTTGCATGTCTTTTCCGGTATGCACCCTACGGCAAAACCGCCTATGGTGTTAGGACATGAGGCTGTTGGCACGCTGTATGCCATTAATTCCAGTAGAACCGATATTAAAGCTGGCGATAAGGTCTGTACCCACACTGTAGAACCTTGCCATGCTTGTGAAGCATGTTGCACTGGAAGAGAAAACCTTTGTGACAACGTTAAAATTATGGGCACTAATTTGAATGGCGTTTTTTGTCAGTATGTTTGTGTAAATGCAGATCGCGTAATTCGCTTCGAAGATGATGTCGATGACAAAATTGCAGCTTTGGTGGAACCTTTAACCGTCGGCGTACATGATGTGCGCCGTAGTGGATTACGCTTGGGAGAAAACGTCCTCATTGGTGGTGCAGGTCCCATTGGACTTGTTATTGCCATGACAGCAAAGCTTGCAGGAGCCGCTCATGTGGTCCTCTCTGAAATTGATCCTGTTCGCATTAAAATGGCACAGAAGCTTGGCTTTACCGTTGCTAACCCAAACGCTCCCGATTTTGATGCGATTTGCAGTGCTAACACGGAAGGCAAAGGTTTTGATAGAGCCTTTGAAATTACCTCTGTGCAGTCTAGTTTCACAAACTTGTTGCTACATCTGAAAAAAGGCGGGGTGATTATCCAGGTGGGAATGCCACCTAAAGGCACTGAGTTTAAAGTAGATTTGGATAAATTAATTTATTCCGAATGCGAAGTGCGGGGTGTGCGCCATCATACTATGAATGATATGCAGATGGCTGCGAAAATCATTAATTCAGGCATCATGAACGGGGCTTTGCAACACCTTGTTTCGGCAGTGTATTCCATGGATGACTGCCTGGAAGCCTTTATTAAGGCTAAGGAAGATAAGACGATGCTGCGTGTTTTGATGAACTTTGAGGATTAACAGCTGGTATTGTGCCAATAATTTCATATAATATCTCGGATCTTTAAAAGATTTAAGCTATAAAAAATTAATAGCTACAAGTGGGAAAGGACACACAATGGACAAGAAGAAAATCGAGACCTTGGCGGCGGAGATCCGGTTGGAGACGCTGAAGGTCATCCATTCCCGGGGCTTCGGCCACGTGGGCGGGTCCATGGACCTGGCGGACCTGATGGCCGTGCTGTACGGCCAGGTCATGCGCTTCGACCCCAAGGACCCCCGTGACCCCGACCGTGACTGGTTGGTGCTTTCCAAGGGCCACGCGGGCCCGGTGGCCTACGCCACCTTCGGCCTGATGGGCTTCTATCCCATGGAGGAGGCCTACACCCTCAACCAGCCCCATACCAGGTTTCCCAGCCACACCGACCGGAAGCTGACCCCCGGCGTGGACCTGACCACCGGCTCTCTGGGGCAGGGGGCTTCCACCGCCGCGGGCGCGGCACTGGGCAACAAGATCGATGGCCGCACCAACCACGTCTTCTGTGTGGTGGGCGACGGCGAGGCCGACGAGGGTCAGGTGTGGGAGGCGTTCCACTTCGCCTACGCCCACAAGCTGGACAACCTCATCTATTTCATCGACAACAACGGCTATCAGCTGGACGGCAAGACCGCCGATATCCTCGACCACGGCGACATCGCCAAAAAGGCGGCGGGCTTCGGCCTGTACACCCAGGAGATCGACGGCCACGACGTGGAGGCCATCTACCAGGCCATTCAGAACGCCTACGATAAGAAAGGTGTGCCCTCCTGCATCGTGCTGGACACCATCAAGGGCAAGGGTGCGACCTTTGCCGAGCCCAAGCGGGAGCACTCCTCCCAGCCCAGCGAGGAGGCATGGCAGGAGGCCATAGCCGCCGCCGAGAACGCATTGCAGGAGGTGCGGAAATGAAACGGGAACTGATCGCCAAGCATGAAAAGGACAGCCGCGCCTGCCGGGACGCCTTCGCCCTGACATTAAAGGATATGATGGCCGCCGACAAGACTGTATGCTATGTGGACTGCGACCTGATGGGCTGCGTCAACACCAAGCAGCTGATGGCCGCCTACCCCGACCGGGCCTATGAGGCGGGCATCGCCGAGGCCAACGCCGCCGGTGTGTGCGCAGGCCTTGCCGCCACCGGCAAGAAGGTGTATCTCCACACCTTCGGCACCTTCGCCAGCCGCCGTATCTATGACCAGATCTATATGTCCGCCGCCTATGCGGACCTACCGGTGCATGTGTTTGGTTCCGACGCGGGCGTGTGCGCCGCCTTCAACGGCGGCACCCATATGCCGCTGGAGGACGCCGCCATGTACCTGTCCATCCCCCAGACGGTGGTCACCGATCCCTGCGACTACGCCCAGTTGAAGGCCGTCACCGAGCAGGTGGCGGACTGCGACTGCGTCACCTACACCCGCTTTGTCCGGAAAGACATCATCCAGGTCTACGGCGACGGCACGGAGTTCACGCTGGGCAAGGGCATCGTCCTCCACGAGAGCGACAAGGACCAGGCCACCATTATCACCTCCGGCATCATGGTGGACGAGGCGCTGAAGGCCTATGAGCAGCTTCAGGCTGAGGGCATCGCCGTCCGTGTGGTGGACATGTTCACCTGGAAACCGCTGGATGCGGCGCTGGTGGTAAAGTGCGCCGCCGAGACCGGGGCCATCGTCACCGCCGAGAACCACAACGTCACCTGCGGTCTGGGCAGCGCCGTGGCCAACTGCCTGGCCAAGAACCGCCCCACCGTGCAGGAGTTCGTGGGCGTCAACGACCAGTTCGGCCAGGTAGGCC
>ERZ773208.1810-NODE-1810-length-15796-cov-2.713678_pt1 | contig 15796 bp, 10 predicted proteins | sample MGYA00581006_ERZ773208 | MGnify/ENA primary metagenome ERZ773208 (study PRJEB29015, sample SAMEA2737793) | human gut metagenome | biome: human gut; feature: human-associated habitat; material: faeces | place: China | collected 2012 ... | reverse complement strand
GTAACTTTCATCTGAGCGCGATGGGGGTGGTTTTACTCTCCATGCTTCTCGTCGGGTGCGATGACAGCGTCGCGCAAAATGCCGCGCCGCAAGCGCCCGTTGTCAGCGCTGCTGACGTGGTGGTGAAATCCATTAGCCAGTGGGACAGCTTTAACGGTCGCATTGAAGCGGTGGAAAGCGTTCAGCTGCGTCCGCGCGTGTCCGGCTACATTGAGAAAGTGAATTACACCGACGGCCAGGAAGTGAAGAAGGGCGAGGTGCTGTTCACCATCGATGACCGAACCTATCGCGCCGCGCTGGAACAGGCGCAGGCGAACCTGGCAAGAGCCAAAACGCAGGCCAGCCTCGCGCAAAGTGAAGCCAACCGTACCGATAAGTTGATCAATACCCATCTGGTCTCACGGGAAGAGTGGGAGCAGCGTCGCTCGGCTGCCGTTCAGGCGCAGGCCGACATTCGCGCCGCGCAGGCGGCGGTTGACGCTGCGCAACTTAACCTCGACTTCACCAAAGTGACCGCGCCTATCGACGGTCGCGCCAGCCGGGCGCTGATCACCAGCGGTAACCTGGTGACGGCGGGCGACAGCGCCAGCGTGCTCACCACCCTGGTCTCGCAGAAGACGGTGTACGTCTACTTTGACGTGGACGAGTCAACCTACCTTCACTATCAGAAACTGGCCCGCAGCGGGCAGGGGGCGTCCAGCAATCACACGGCGCTGCCGGTGGAGATTGGCCTGACGGGCGAAGAGGGCTATCCCCATCAGGGCAAAGTGGATTTCCTGGATAACCAGCTTACGCAGGGTACGGGGACCATCCGCATGCGCGCGCTGCTGGATAACTCACAGCGTCAGTTCACGCCGGGACTGTTTGCCCGCGTACGCCTGCCGGGCAGTGCGGAATTTAAAGCCACGCTTGTTGACGATAAGGCGGTGCTGACCGATCAGGATCGTAAATACGTCTATATCGTGGATAAAGACGGAAAAGCGCAGCGCCGCGACATCACGCCCGGGCGTCTGGCCGACGGTTTACGTATCGTACAGCAGGGGCTGAATCCCGGGGATAAAGTCATCGTCGATGGTTTACAAAAAGTGTTTATGCCGGGTATGCCGGTTAATGCAAAAACCGTTGCCATGACCGCCAGCGCCGCCCTCAACTGATCCCTTACCTGAGAATCCAATCCATGGACTTTTCCCGTTTTTTCATCGACAGGCCGATTTTTGCCGCCGTACTGTCGATTCTGATTTTTATCACAGGATTAATCGCCATCCCGCTGCTGCCGGTGAGCGAATACCCTGACGTCGTGCCGCCAAGCGTGCAGGTGCGCGCCGAGTATCCGGGCGCCAACCCGAAAGTGATTGCTGAGACCGTGGCAACACCGCTGGAAGAGGCGATTAACGGCGTTGAAAATATGATGTACATGAAATCCGTCGCGGGCTCTGACGGCGTGCTGGTGACTACCGTCACCTTCCGCCCGGGCACCGATCCGGATCAGGCGCAGGTTCAGGTGCAAAACCGCGTCGCGCAGGCCGAGGCGCGTCTGCCGGAAGACGTGCGGCGTTTGGGCATCACGACTCAGAAACAGTCGCCAACGCTGACGCTGGTGGTGCATCTGTTTTCGCCCAACGGTAAGTACGACTCCCTGTATATGCGTAACTACGCCACGCTGAAGGTGAAGGACGAGCTGGCGCGCCTGCCCGGCGTCGGCCAGATCCAGATTTTTGGCTCCGGTGAATATGCGATGCGCGTCTGGCTGGATCCCAATAAGGTCGCGGCCCGCGGTCTGACAGCCTCGGATGTGGTGACGGCGATGCAGGAGCAAAACGTCCAGGTGTCTGCCGGACAGCTTGGTGCCGAGCCGCTGCCGCAGGAGAGCGATTTCCTGATCTCCATTAACGCCCAGGGCCGCCTGCATACCGAAGAAGAGTTTGGCAATATTGTCCTGAAAACAACGCAGGATGGTACGGTCGTCCGCCTGCGCGACGTGGCGCGGATTGAAATGGGTTCCGGGAGCTATGCCCTGCGTTCCCAGCTGAACAATAAAGATGCGGTCGGGATTGGTATCTTCCAGTCGCCGGGGGCGAACGCCATCGATCTGTCTAACGCGGTGCGCGCCAAAATGGACGAACTGTCGACGCGATTCCCGGACGATATGAAATGGGCGGCGCCTTACGACCCGACGGTATTTGTACGCGACTCGATCCGCGCGGTGGTGCAAACGCTGCTGGAAGCGGTGGTGCTGGTCGTGCTGGTGGTGATCCTGTTCCTGCAAACCTGGCGCGCGTCGATTATCCCGCTGATTGCGGTGCCGGTATCGGTAGTGGGTACCTTCAGTATTCTCTACCTGCTGGGCTTTTCGCTGAATACCCTGAGTCTATTCGGGCTGGTGCTGGCGATTGGTATCGTAGTGGACGATGCCATCGTGGTGGTGGAAAACGTCGAACGAAATATCGAAGAGGGGCTCGCCCCACTTGCGGCAGCGCATCAGGCGATGCGTGAGGTGTCCGGGCCGATTATTGCCATTGCGCTGGTGCTCTGTGCGGTATTCGTTCCGATGGCGTTCCTCTCCGGCGTGACCGGTCAGTTTTACAAACAGTTTGCGGTAACGATAGCCATTTCCACGGTGATCTCCGCCATCAACTCGCTGACGCTCTCGCCAGCGCTGGCCGCGCTGCTGTTGAAGCCGCATGGCGCCCCGAAAGATTTCCCGACCCGGCTTATCGATCGTCTGTTCGGCTGGATTTTCCGTCCGTTTAACCGCTTTTTCCATCGTAGCTCGACTGGCTATCAGGGGCTGGTGAGCAAAACGCTCGGCCGACGCGGGGCGGTGTTTGTGGTTTATTTGCTGCTGCTTTGCGCTGCGGGGGTGATGTTTAAAGCCGTTCCCGGCGGGTTTATTCCGACGCAGGATAAGCTGTACCTGATTGGCGGCGTGAAAATGCCGGAAGGCTCGTCGCTGGCGCGTACCGATGCGGTGATCCGCAAAATGAGCGAAATCGGGATGAATACCGAAGGCGTGGATTATGCGGTCGCGTTTCCTGGCCTGAATGCGCTCCAGTTCACCAATACGCCGAACACCGGGACGGTCTTTTTTGGCCTGAAGCCGTTCGACCAGCGTAAACATTCCGCGGCGGAAATTAACGCGGAGATCAACGCGAAAATCGCGCAAATCCAGCAGGGCTTTGGCTTCTCGATTCTGCCGCCGCCGATTTTAGGGCTGGGTCAGGGGTCGGGCTATTCGCTGTACATACAGGATCGCGCTGGTCTGGGCTATGGCGCGCTGCAAAACGCGGTGAACACCATGTCCGGGGCGATTATGCAGACGCCGGGGATGCATTTCCCCATCTCAACCTACCAGGCTAACGTGCCGCAGTTGGACGTCCAGGTTGACCGCGATAAGGCGAAAGCGCAGGGCGTGTCGCTGACCGATCTCTTCGGGACGCTGCAAACCTATCTGGGCTCGTCGTACGTCAATGATTTCAACCAGTTCGGGCGCACCTGGCGCGTGATGGCGCAGGCTGACGGGCAGTTCCGCGACAGCGTGGAAGATATTGCGAATCTGCGTACCCGCAACAGCCAGGGCGAAATGGTGCCGATTGGCAGTATGGTGAACATCACGACCACCTACGGTCCGGACCCGGTGATCCGCTACAACGGCTACCCGGCGGCGGATCTGATTGGTGATGCCGACCCGCGCGTGCTCTCTTCCGCGCAGGCGATGACGCAGCTGGACGCTATGTCTAAGCAGATCCTGCCGAACGGGATGAATATTGAATGGACGGACCTGAGCTTCCAGCAGGCCACCCAGGGCAACACGGCGCTGATCGTCTTCCCGGTCGCAGTGCTGCTGGCGTTCCTGGTGCTGGCGGCGCTGTATGAAAGCTGGACGCTGCCGCTGGCGGTGATCCTCATCGTGCCGATGACGATGCTCTCCGCGCTGTTCGGCGTCTGGCTGACCGGGGGCGATAACAACGTCTTTGTGCAGGTAGGGCTGGTTGTGCTGATGGGGCTGGCCTGTAAAAACGCGATTCTTATCGTTGAGTTTGCCCGCGAACTGGAAATTCAGGGCAAAGGCATCATGGAGGCTGCGCTGGAGGCGTGCCGCCTGCGTTTACGCCCGATTGTAATGACTTCTATCGCCTTTATTGCCGGGACTATTCCACTGATCCTTGGTCACGGGGCAGGGGCAGAAGTGCGCGGCGTCACCGGGATCACCGTCTTTTCCGGGATGCTGGGCGTGACGCTGTTTGGTCTGTTCCTGACGCCGGTCTTTTACGTGACGCTGCGTAAGTTCGTGACGCGCGGCAAAGCGGAAAGAGAGGTGTTGCCTGCGTAGGACGTAGCAGATAGCAAAAAGCCGCCTTCACAATGAAGGCGGCTTTTTTTTCGCAGTCTGTCAGGATTAAGGCGCTTTTTTATGCTGCGTACAGAGTTCCGGCACCGGATCGCACCCGCTGGTATCGGCTTTTTTCACCTCTTCCAGCGCGCTGGCGACGGTATGGCGCGCTAAAACCGCTAACGAAGCCTGTTCCGCTTCATCAGCGATTGATTTGAAGTACCAGCAGGCGTTGGCGCTGACCACGCAGCGGGCCGGGACGTCAGGACGGGACGCCCACAGCTTTTTATCTTCAGTGACGGAAAGGTAGATATCACGCAGGGTGATCTCTTCAGCCGGGCGGCCAAGATGAATAGAGCCGTTGCGGCCAAGCGTGGAGACGATGATGCCGTCACGAGTAAGCGGAACCATTAGTTTACGGATAAAGCTCGGGTTCGCTTCCAGGCCGTAGGCCAGAATCGCACTCGTCGAACGTTCACCCGATTGCTCCGCCATCGCTACGCTGAGAACCATCTGCAAAGCTGTCGGGAAGCGGTAATCTAACATTTTTCTGTCCTGGGTTGCGGTGAATCTTGTTCTTTTTGGCACCGCAGAGGTGAATAATCAGTAAGTAACAATATAACAAATACGGTAATTTTATTGAAGCAATCTGCGGCATACGTGAAGTAACGCTGCGCTGACACATGTCAGGACGTGTAGCGCCGGGTTTACGTTCATGCGAACGCCGGATTCGGGAAATCAACGGTCACCATAAGACCACCTTCGGCTGACGTACTCAGATTGACCCTGCCGTTGTGTTGCTGCGTAACGGCTTTGACGATGGCAAGCCCCAGTCCACTCCCGCTTTGGGTCTGATTAGGATCGCGGAAAAATCTGTCGAACACGCGCTCCCGCAGTTCAATCGGGATACCGGGGCCCGCGTCTGAGACGCGCAGCTGAGCGCATTTATCACGCGATTGCAGTTGTACCTCAATGCGTCCACCCTCAGGGCTGTACTTCACGGCATTCTCAATTAAATTGTCGATCAGCGACACCAGACGTTCCCGAATGCCTGCGACATGGATTTCATCGTCGGCGAAGAATTCAAACTCAATTCTGCGTCCGGACGCCAGCGGTTCCAGGGCAGCCATTCGCTCCTGAATAAGCGTTGTCAGCGGCACAGGCGACATCACCGTGCTGATGTGTGCTTCGCTGTGCATCATCAGCAGAAGCTGATTGACGAGACGCGCAGCACGGCTATTGCTGCGAACAATGCCCGCAAGCAGTTCCTGCTGGCTTTCGCTGATGACCCAGGACTGCAATGCCTCGACGTTGATCCGCATCGCGGCCAGAGGCGTACGCAGTTCGTGAGCGGCATCGGCAATAAACATTTTTTCCCTTTCGGCGCTTTCCCGCACCCTGGCCAGAAAGTCATTAATCGCGTCGACCGTCTGGCGAAGCTCTCTGTGTCTGGGGACGGCTTTTAAAGGCGAGAGATCGTCCGGCGTGCGCAATGAAATTTCATCTACCACCTTGTTCCAGGGGCGCATCGCGATGCGGATGGACAGCCACGCGGGGAACAGAAGAAAAGGGATGCATATCATCAGCGGCATGACGTAGTAGCCGCGCGAGTTCAGATAGATAAAGAAATTCCAGCTACCGGCAGGGGTAAAAAGGGTGACCTCCACGTCGGAGTGCGCGGATTTGAGGGTACGGCTTGTCCATGTATGGTCCTCACTCTGGACATGCTGCATGACCCCCAGACGGCTATTTTTTACCCCCGTTGGCGCACCATCCGAAGAAAAAATAATCTCGTTATTCTTGCGAACAATGAGGTTGATGGACAGCTCCGGGTCTTCACCGCCGCCATAGCCCTCCCGCAGCGCCTTGCTGAACGCTGCCAGCACGGCATTACGCGCCTGCGGGCGATCGTCCATGCTCTCTACCAGGGAAAAAACGGTTTCGTAAGTCTCATTGCCCGTCAGTATGGGAGGACTACGCAGGTCTTCCAGCAAAATGAAGGTTAAAAAGAGACACCAGAGCAACGTAAGCAGCAGCATCTGGGCGACCAGCATTCGCCTGACCAGTGTGGGAAGCCTGAGGTGGTGCCAAAAATTACGCATCAACCTGCCGCCTTCTGAACGGGTACGGTATCAATGACATACCCAACGCCTCTCACCGTTCGCACAAAGCCATCGCCAATTTTTCGCCGCAGGTTACCCATATGCACATCAAGTGCGTTGCTGAGGTTTTCTTTCGTGCCAAATAACCTTTCTTCCAGATACCGTCGCGTAAGCACGCGATCGGCGCGCAGCATTAACGTTTCAAGCAGCGCATATTCGCTTGCCGTCAGCTCAACGTGGCGTGCGCTCACCGTTACGCGACGCGTCGGAATATGAAGCGACAAACCGCGAATTTCTATTGCCTCATTTTCAAAACCGTAACTGCGCCGCGCAAGGGCTCTCACGCGCGCCAGCAGTTCGGCGAGAACAAAAGGTTTGACCAGATAATCGTCTGCGCCTGCATCCAGACCGCACAGGCGGTCCTGTAGCGTGCCTCGCGCCGTCAGGATGATGACGGGGACGCCCTTAAGCTGTTGACGCAGGCGCGTCATCAGGCTCATGCCATCGCCATCGGGCAGCCCCAGGTCTAGCAAAATAAGTTCCGGCACGCAGATCCCAAGCTGATGCAGCGCATCCTCTTTGCGGCGTACCCATATGACATCAAATCCTTGATCTGCAAGGGCGATACGTACGCCATTGCCGAGATCCAGGTCGTCTTCAATTAGTAGAATTTTCACATTGGTAACTGTATCAACAGTGCATGAAGAACAACTGAAGAAAAAACGGTATCAGGAATTCTTCAGGGTTTACAGAACCTTCACTTGCTTCAGCATTTCTTCATTTACGGCTCATAAGAACCTTAAGGTGAGTATTCAGAATGAGCGCTCTGGCGTTTAACACCGCTTGTATCGCAATTATTTGAATCCAAAGGGCTTCTTTAATGAGAAACATCACACTGCGTCATAGTTTCCCCCGTTCACGCATCGGTCGCAGCATGAAAAGCATCTTGCCGGGGGCCGTCCTGGCGTTACTGGCTACCACGGCCCTGGCGGCAGATCAGCGCCAGGGCAACGTGTTAACCCTGGGAGGCGGCGTGGATGTTGCGCCACGCTATTCCGGTTCGGACAAGAGCCGGGTCTCTGCGGCTCAGGTGGTTGATTACGCGATGGCAAATGGTTTTTTTGTCAGCACCACGCGGGGGATCGGCTACGGCAACAGCTTTGGTAACCTGGACTACAACGCAGCGCTGAGCTATCGCGCTGGACGTAAGGATCGCGACGTAAGCAGCGATTCGATCGCCTCCGGCAGCGACGACCTGCGGGGAATGGGTGACATTAAAGGCTCAGCTATCGTTGTGCCAGGGCTGGGGTACAGGGTGACTGACTGGCTGACCGTGCAGTTGCAGGCAGAGGTTCCGGTTTCTGAGAGAGACAATGGTGAGGCTGTGCATTTCGGCATTGCCAGCCCGTTCTATACATCTCCGAAAAATGCGTTAACGCTGGCGCTGACCGGTAGCTGGGGATCCAGTAAGTACGTGCAAACCTATTACGGGGTGAATGCCGCCCAGTCGGCCGCATCGGGTTTTGCCCGACACGATGCCGGATCGGGACTATATGCGTATTCGCTGAACCTGGACTGGACTCATAAGCTCACCTCCCGCTGGAGCCTGCTTGCCGCAGCTGGCGTTACGCAACTGACGGGAGATGCAGGCGATAGCCCAATTGTTCAGCGAAAAACGTCTCCTGTGGGAAGTTTGAAGGTGACGTACAGCTTCTGATGGTTAAGAGAGGGGGAAGGCGCGTTTGTGACAAAACCGCACATAACCCCGTTGCAGAAGCCAGAAGTGCATAAAGCCCGCAGGATGGCGTGGCCCGAAGTCGGACCGTTCATCATGCGGGCTTTTTTATCACTGTTGACCCGATAACGCCTGTTCAATCGTACGGGTAACGACGTCCGGCTGGCTGACCATCGATACATGGCTTGCCGCTACCTCCGTGGTGTTGGCGTTGATTTTCTTCGCCATTGCGCGCTCAAGCTCAGGATTGATCATCCGGTCATTTTTGCTGATCACATACCAGCTCGGTTTGTCATGCCAGGCGGCATGCGCGACTTTCTCCCCAAACGCATCGGCCTTAATAGGGTTTTGCGTCGCGGCAATCACGCTGCGCTCAACGTCCTTCACGTCAGGGGCAAAATTCTCGCTGACCGCTTTTGTCGGCAGATATAAATACCCCTCTGACGTTTTAGCGAGGCTGGCGCTCCCTGGCGGAGCAGGATAACTGTCTGCCAGATCTGCGGTCGACTGGCCGGAATCCGGCGCAAAAGCGGCAACGTAAACCAGAGACTTCACCCGCGCATTATTGCCCGCTTCGCTGATTACCGACCCGCCCCAGGAGTGCCCGACCAGCACAACGTCGCCATGAGCCCGGGCGATAGCACGCTGCGTGGCGGCGACATCATCTTTCAGAGACGTGAGCGGAAGTTGTACCGCAATGACCTCGGTATGGTGTTTTTGCAGCCGGGTAATCACCTTATTCCAGCTGCTGCCGTCGGCAAACGCCCCGTGCACCAGCACCACGCTGGCTTTCGTCTCTGCCAGCGCGCTGGTGGAAACCGCCAGCAGCGCCGCTGTTAATACAGACAATGCTTTCATAACAGGCTCCTTAAAAGTGGTGAACCGCGGCGTGTGGCGGCACGGTGAATTCAACGGTTTTATGGTCGATGGGCTTATGCGTCGGGTCGGCAACGATGATGGTTACCTTGTGTTTCCCGGCGGGCAGCCCGACCAGGATCACCGGCTCGCCGCTGGTATCAGCCCAGTGCCAGGGCGCGTCATCCACCACAACGTGAATATGGCCGATACGCGGAGTGACTTTCAGCGCGTCGGGTCCAAATACAGGTTCAATGCGCAGGTTTTCGACGCGGTACTGAATAAAGACCGCACCTTTACTCAGCGGTCCCGCCAGCGGTGGGTCGACGATCAGTTTTGCTGGCGGCTGGGGTTTTTCCTGCGGCGCTACGGCGGCCGGGCCATTAACATCAGCGGCGCTCAGGCCATCCAACGGTGCGGCCAGTGCGCCAGCAAAGGACGTCAGCGCAAATACAGGAAGCAGGAAATATCGACGAATCATCTGTGTCTCTCCTCATCAGTTTATTATGGCGAGGGATACAGAAGACCATTTTTATGTATCGGGGATGTTTGCTTCTGCGGGCGTTTTGTACCGGTTTGTCAGCGTAGCGCTCGGGATACAGTGCGATACAGTTTGTTTGCCTGGGCTGCGCACGAGCGCCACTGCGAACCCCGCAATGACCAGCGTCAGTCCTGCGGAAACCCACATTCCGCCTGTTATACCCAGCGACTTATTCAGCCACGCATACGCAAACGGAGAGGCGGCTGCCATCAGTTGGCCTGGAATAAGCAGCAGCCCCGTGCGGCTGGCATAGCGCTCTGTACTAAACAGTTCCAGGGGTAGCGTCGCTTTGACGATAGTCACCAGCCCGTTAATGGCACCAAAGCCGAACACAAATCCGGCGGCACACCAGGCCAGCATGTCGCTGCTCAGTCCGATGAGAAAACAAAGCGGCATGGCGAGCGCAGTGAAAAGCGTCAGTTTTAGCGGAGTGAGGCGCGCCCCTGCCAGCACCTCCATAAGGCGTGCACCGGTCTGCCCCATTCCCCACAGCATGCCGACGGCGACCGGCAGGCCGAAGCTGGCGATAAATTCGGGAAGGTGGGTAGAGGTGCCGTTAGAGACGAAGGTGATGAGAGCAATGAAGGTTGCATAAAGCCAGCCGTTACGCCTGTCATGAGGGGAAACCTGCGTACATGCTTTGGGCTTGACCGTAAAGCGCTGGCGCGGGAAGCGCCGAAGAAGCAGGGCACTGAGCAGACCGAACAGGGCGTAGATCTTCAGCGCATCCTGCCAACCCATCACGTTCAGTAAGGCGTCTCCCAGCGGCCAAAAGACAGCGGACGCCAGCCCGCCCGCCAGGGTGACACGAGAGATTGTCCTGCGTGCCTGCGGTCCGTATAGGTTCACAAGAGCGGAGAAAAGCGCATCATACAGCGACAGGCGCATCCCGATGCCGGTCAGCAACCAGGCGCCATACCAGCCTGAAAGTGTGGGCGTAAAGGCCATTGACAGACAGCTTACGGCGATCAGCAAGGTCCCGCTCATTACCACCCTTTGTCCACCAAAACGCGCCAGCAGAGGAGCGACAAACGGCGAGACAATAGCCATAACCAGCATGGCCAGCGTCAGGCCGAGATAGATTTCGGGGGACGACCAGCTTCGGTCTGCTGTAATGGCATGAGCAAAGGTTCCCGGCATGTAAAAGGAGATCCCCCAGTTAATGAGTTGATTACATCCCGCAGTGAGCGCAAGACGGCGAGGGAGTGCAGGTGTTTCCATTATTTTTCATTCCGTTAGGCAGTTGTCCCGAGCATACAGGGCGCGGTATTGTGCTGGCAGAGCCGTATCCTTATTCACCCTATAAGAGAAACTTTGCATGACGACGCTCAATCTGGGACACCTCGCCACTTTTCGTCTGGTCGTTCAACGCGGCAGCTTTTCTGCGGCAGCAGATGTAATGGGTATTTCCCAGCCCGCCGTCAGCCTGCAAATACGCCAGCTGGAGCAGTTTCTTCAGACGCGGCTGATCGAACGTACGGGGCGTGGAATCAAAGCCACTGCTGCCGGTGAGGCGCTACGGGTGCACGGTGAACGTCTTGAACTGGCGGTTGAGGAGACAATTCGTTCGGTTAGCGCATTCAATCAGGAAGTGAGCGGCACCATCACGCTTGGCACGGGCGCGACGGCCTGTATTCATCTGCTTCCAGCGCTGTTGCAGCAGCTTCGTGAGGAGTATCCCCTGTTACGGATCGGAGTGACGACGGGAAATACGCCAGATATCGTCAGGGCGATTGAGGAGAATCGGCTGGATATGGGGCTGGTCACGCTACCGGCGAGCGGTCGTACGTTGGCGATTATGCACGCGATGGAGGAAGAGTTTGTCTGGATTGGCGCGCAGGTTCAGCCGGAAGAAGGGGAGCAGTTTACGCCAGACTCTTTATACGCTCAGCCGCTCATTGCGTTTGAGTCGGGCAGCGGTACGCGAACGTTGATTGACGGCTGGTTTGAAGCCCGCGGACTAGCCGTCTCACCGGTTATGCAGCTTGGCAGTATTGAGGCCATCAAACGCATGGCACGTGCAGGGCTGGGCTACAGTATTGTGCCGCGAATGGCGGTGGAGCATGCCGACGACCGGGAGGGATTACGCGTTCAATCGTTAACGCCCGTTCTGCGCCGGCAACTGGCGATAGTGATGCGTCAGGATAAGATCCTCAGCAAAGGGATGACAGTGATTATTCGGCTGTTACAGCGTGAACATGAACGTTAGCGCTCGGGCGAATCCACTACGAGGCCTGATTGCTGCAACTGAATTTTGTCCTGATGGTGATACCAGGCGCCAATGGAGGAATAAACAAAGCGGCCAAAGAAAAACAGGAAACTGATGAGCAGTATGATGCGGGTCATCCGGGTGTTAAATCGATGTCGTTTTCGCATACGCGTAGCCTGACTCACTTTCTTTTCCTGAGTATACCCTTTTGGGCGATACGGCTATTAAGGCACAGCCGCAAGTCTGGGTCAATTCGGCGAAATGTAAAATACCGTCAATGCTTACATTAATTTATGTTATTAAAAACAACGATTTTATTTATCGCATTGATAATTACAGGAAAAATATTCAAAAAAAACGTAAGAAAGGTTTATTCAGATAAATTAATTTGATTTAGGTCAACCGCATCCCGTCGTTGATATTTAAAATCCCTCCTCCACTGTGCTTGCCAGGAATTTTCCGGGCAACGTGTACGTCAGGTTGGATGCCTGTCTTCCTTTACCCTCTGGAGCGCAAGGGTTGTAAACGAGCATCTATGAATATTCACCACATCCTGAAGCAAAATAAAGACCGCTGGTGGGCACTTCCTCTTATTTTACCCGTCGTGTTACTCCCGGTACTAAGTGTGGCTAATACCTTAACGCAGATGGGCGACGGTATCGTTGCGCTCTATTATCTCCCGCTCTCTTTTCTGCTGGCGCTGATGTTGTTCTTTGGCCTGGAAGCCCTCCCCGGGGTGGTGGTGTCGCTGTTTTTACGTTATTACCCCTCCGTTGGGTTATTTGAAACCGTGGCTGGCATTCTGCATTTTATCGTTCCTCTGGTGCTCAGCTGGGGCGGTTATCGCGTATTTGCGCCCCGGCGTAATATGACCGCTTACGGTGACATACGCCTGATGGGGCAGCGTATTTTCTGGCAGGTGTTTTGTCCGGCAACGCTTTTTCTGGTGCTGTTTCAGTTTGCGGTTTATCTCGGCATTTATGAGAGCCGCCAGAGCCTCGCGGGACTAAATCCCCTCAATATTCGGACACTTATTAACTATCAGGGGCTACTGGTGAGCGGGCTGACGGGCGTGCCGCTAAGCTACCTGCTGATCCGCCTGATACGGCATCCGCGCTATATCAAGGGACTGATGTCCCAGCTCCGCGCGCAAATAGACAAAAAGGTGACGGCCGTTGAGTTTGTGGTGTGGTTTTTAGCCCTGGGCGGGTTGCTGGTCATGCTGCTGCTGCCCATGAATGCAAACAGTTCCATTTTCAGTACCAACTACACCTTGTCCCTGCTGATGCCCGTGATGCTCTGGGGGGCGATGCGCTTTGGCTACAAGCTGATGTCACTCATCTGGACGCCGGTCCTGCTGGTGTCGATTCACTTTTTTTATCACTACATTCCGGTGCAAGAGGGGTATGGCATTCAGCTGGCGATCACCTCATCCAGCTATCTGGTCTTTTCCTTCGTTGTGACGTACATGTCGATGCTGGCGACACGCCAGCGCGCCATCAATATTCGCTCCCGCAGTCAGGCTTTTCTCGATCCGGTGGTGCATATGCCCAACCTGCGGGCGCTGTCGCGCGAGCTGGCCAGTCATCCGTGGTCAGCGCTCTGTTTACTGCGCGTGCCCGAGCTGGAGGTACTGGGACGCAATTACGGCGTGATGCTGCGGATCCAGTATAAACAGCAGCTGGCGCAATGGATAAACGGCACTCTACAGCCCAATGAGCGAGTCTATCACCTCACCGGGTATGACATGGCGGTGCGTCTGGATGCGGAGTCGCATCAACAGCGCATTGAGACGCTGGACGAGCATATCAAGCAGTTCGTTTTTGTCTGGGATGGTATGCCGGTACAGCCTCAGGTCGGCATAAGCTATTGCTATGTGCGCTCACCCGTCAATCACCTCTATCTGGTGCTGGGGGAGCTGGGCATCGTGGCCGATCTCTCCCTTTCTACCAACCACCCGGAAAATCTTCAGCAGCGCGGGGCTGTTCACTTGCAGCGTAGCCTGAAAGATAAGGTCGCGATGATGAGCCATTTACAGGCCGCGCTGGAGCAGGACGCTTTTACCCTGCTGGTTCAACCCGTTCGCGGGCTGCGCGGCGATTGTTATCACGAGGTGCTGCTGCGAATGCGTGATGATAATGGGGCGCTGATCTTTCCCGAACAGTTCCTGCCCATAGCACAGGAGTTTGGTTTATCGTCGCGTGTCGATTTATGGGTACTGGAGCGTACGTTGAGTTTCCTGGCACAGCACCGCCAGCGGTTGCCGGGCCAGCGCTTTGCGATCAACCTCGCACCTTCTACCGTCTACCGGGCGCAGTTCCCGCTTGAAGTGAGCCGCCTGTTAGCTAAATACGCCGTTGAAGCATGGCAGTTGATCTTTGAAGTGACCGAAAGCAGCGCCTTTGGTCATGCGGATCTGGCGGCGTCTACCCTCAGGAAATTACAAAAAATGGGCATCCGGATCGCCATTGATGATTTTGGCACCGGCTACGCCAGCTATGCGCGGTTAAAAAGCGTGGACGCCGACATCCTCAAAATCGACGGCGGTTTTATTCGCAATATTGTCAGCAACAGCCTGGATTACCAGATTGTGGCTTCTATTTGCCATCTGGCCCGGATGAAGAAAATGCTGGTGGTGGCGGAATATGTGGAAACAGAAGAGATACGTAGCGCGGTGCACGCGCTAGGTATCGATTATGTGCAGGGTTATTTGATTGGGTTGCCGGCTGAGCTTGATACGTTGCTCGACACGGAGCCTTCTCAGGAGAGCGCCTGAGCCGTTACGCTGCCGCCTCAGAACTCTCTTCTTCAATCTTCAACAGCCAGCCGGTGACCGCTTCCCAGTACTGCTGCTCTTTTTCCAGATCCAGCAGTACCAGCGCGTTCTGGCTGAACCAGTCGTGCGGGAAGCTCAGCGTCCAGTGATAGTCATCCGTTTTTAGCTTCAGCGTCGGCGGCGTGGTGGTCGCCTGTCGCTGATTATTGAGCAATACGCCCAGGCGCAACAGCTGAATGAGCGGCAGGAACTGCTTTTTCTTAAACAACGTAAAGCGCGGCAGATCGTCGAGCTTGATGGCTTTGCGGTGATAGCGGACCAGCGTCGCCATCATGGTTTGCTGCTCCTGGTTGAAGCCAGGCAGATCGCTATTTTGCAGAATATAGGCTGAATGGCGATGCATTCCGCTGTGGTTAATGTTCAGCCCCACCTCGTGCAGCATGGCGGCCCATTTTAACAGTGCGGCCAGCTGCGGATGCGCCAGCTTAGGATTTTGCTCCTCCCACTGCTCGTACATCTGCACCGTGGTTTCGAGAACGCGCTTCGCCTGTTCACGGTCGATGTTGTACTGGTTGGCCAGGCTCTGCGCGGTACGGCTGCGAATATCCTGATGACGGAAACGTCCTTCCATCTCATACAGCACGCCTTCACGCAGGGCGCCGTCAGAGAGGCGCAGCTCTTTGATCGCCAGCGCGTCAAACACGCCGCAGAGGATCGCCAGCCCCGGTACGAACACGGCTTTACGTTCGTCGGACAGACCCGGCAAACTCAGGGCGTCGAAGCTCTTATGCTTAAGCACCTCTTCGGTGAGTTTCACCAGGCGCTCAGGCGTAATAAACCCGTCTTTTTCACCCATCGCCAGCAGCACTTCATGGGCCGCTTTAATCGACCCCGATGCGCCCAGCGCCACGTTCCAGCCCTGAATACGGTATTGCCAGGCCAGATTTTCCAGTTTTTGTACGGCGGCCATGCGCGCGCGCTGGAAGTTTTCGCGGGTGATGACGCCGCCCGGGAAATACATCTGCGCGAAGCTGACGCAGCCCATACGGCGGCTTTCCACCAGACGCGGCTCGAAGTCTTCGCCAATCACCAGTTCCGTGGAGCCACCGCCGATATCAATCACCAGCTTGCGGCCTTTTTCCGGCTGCGTATGCTCCACGCCCATAAAAATCAGGCGCGCTTCTTCGTTACCGGAGATAATCTCAATCGGGTAGGGGATAACCTTTTCCGCGCGCTTAAGAAACTCCG
>ERZ773208.1807-NODE-1807-length-15810-cov-57.157728_pt1 | contig 15810 bp, 23 predicted proteins | sample MGYA00581006_ERZ773208 | MGnify/ENA primary metagenome ERZ773208 (study PRJEB29015, sample SAMEA2737793) | human gut metagenome | biome: human gut; feature: human-associated habitat; material: faeces | place: China | collected 2012 ... | reverse complement strand
ATACAACAATGCACACAAACATGGACGCAAGGTGGTACACCAAGAAGGATTCTAGACAGAGGCGCGGCGTTCATAAAATGTTTACAAATGAAGAGGTGCAAAACCCTTGCAATTCTTTTAGTTTAAGAGTACATTAAAACCATGAAACACAACAGCGTTTCAAATACCGAACATCAATCACTTACAAACAAAGGAGATAAGACCACATGAAATGTTCTATTAAGTACGTTCTGCTCACTGCTGTTAAGTCCAAGAAGGTTTTTGACCTTCTGTTCATCGAAGTGCACAATGTCCGCACCTGTACTGAGTGTGCCAAGCTGGACGGCTACAAAGTCGTAGCCAGCAAGGCGGGGTCTAAGGCGTTTGAGATGGATGCTCTCGATGTTAACTATCCGAACATCCTTTCTGTGATGTGTGGTGTTGTCCCGGCAGACCTTGCATGGAACGACCTTCACAGCCAGCTTGAAGAGACGGGCGTAAAGCCGGATGACGATGAGCCGGATGACTCCCAGAAAGAAGAGGTAGACAATGCCTGATAACTGCACTGCCGGTTGCTGTATTCCGGCTAATGTGTCCTATGTCCTGTTCTATGAGGACGCCGCCCAGAACATTTACGGGCTGGTGTACGACAAGGACGAAAACCTTTCGAATATCGTGTCTGGTGTGGGCCGCTTTGACCCCATTCCCCTCACGGCATTCGAAGAGGGCGCAAGACACGGCTTTCCGTACAGTCCCGCGTGGAATCCCTGCTGTCATGAAAACAAGACCATGACCCAGATGGAAGCGGAGCTGAAAGCTCAGAACCATCTCATTGCGACGGTCTACAACGACCATCTCAAGCCCTCTGCACTCTACCCCGCCAACGCTGACCCCGTCGGCAAGCAGTTCCTCAGTCGTTGGATTTTCGGTTGAAGGGGGTGCAGAACCATGCAGGACATTAACAACAAGCTGGCCGCAATCGTTGACTTTCTCTCGAAGATGTACAACGCACAGGCCAAAACAAACGAACTGCTTTATACTATCATCGACAAGCTGGACGTCATTCACGCCGCCCAGAAACTGTAATAAGGAGACTATATTATGGCTACTTTCAAAAAGAATCGTTCGACCGTTGCCGCCCCTGAGTATGACGACAAGCCCAAACTGAACATCAAGGGGGCGACGGTCAGCGGCTGTCGTTTCCTCAGTGACAAGGTGATTGCATTCACCCTCAACCTTCCCGGCCTTGCCCTCTACAACATGAAGGTTATCGACGGCAAGAACGGCGCGTTCGTCGCACCCCCTCAGAACAAGAGCAACAAGAGCGACCGTTGGGTGGACGCCGTCGGGGTGTGGCTCAACAGCGACGACGAAGAGGCCATTTCACAGGCCGTTATCAACAACGCGACGCAGGCGGGCGACCCGGTGGACTGGAAAACCCGGCATGAGGTGTGATAATGGGAAAGCGTAACAAAGAAGTTACGCTTGACCTCTATACTAACGACGGCTGGGTGAACATCCCAGCCGTTTCTAGTTTAGGGGCATGGTGTAACATTATAATAGGTAAACGACAGGTGGGCAAAACCTACGGCACACTGTTGTATGAGTTGACGAACGACAAGCCATTTCTGTATCTGCGACGCACCACCACAGAGCTTGACGCAATCACATCTGACCCACAGCTTAACCCCTTCTTACCTCTCAAGAATGAGGGGCTTGATGTGGACATTGTGAAGAGCGGAAAGGTGACATACACCATCGGACAGTATGAGTATGAGGATGGAAAGCCCAAGGACTGCATCAAGAAATATGGCATAGGGATGACCCTTCCCAGCATCGCAAACATTCGCGGTTTCAACGGCTCTGCTTTTTATGATGTCGTGTATGATGAGTTCATCCCGGAGAAAATCGTTGTGAAACGCAAGGCAGAGGGCGACGCTCTTTTGAATGCCTATGTTACTATCAACGGCAACAGGGAACTTGAAGGAAAACCCCCGCTGAGAATGTGGCTTCTTGCAAACGCCTTTGATATTACTTCCCCCGTGTTGGTTGAACTGGGTGTAGTTGATGAGATTGCGAAAATGGCAAGAACGGGCAAAGAATGGACGCTTACAGACAGCGGCGTTTTCCTCTGTATGCCGAAGTCTCAGCGGGTCAGTGAGAAACGCGCTCAAACAGCGTTCATGAAACACATGATGAAAAACAAGGATTCAAAGTTCTATCAGATGGCAATGGAAAACAAGTTTAGTTATAACAACCTTGAAGCCGTCCATCCGATGAGTTTGCGCGGCATGAAACCGGAGTTCAAAGTCGGGGAGCTGTATTGTTACAAATACGACGACACACATTATTACCTTTGCAGTTCCCCGCACCAGTCCCACGAAGTATTCCCCGATACGCAGGCCGGGCGAAACACCTTTAGACTCGCTCATCCTTACTTTGGTTTGATGTTTGTTTTGGGTCAGGTCTGGTGTGCCGATGTTCCGGCCCTCATCAAGATAAGAGACTATCTTGACATGAAGGAAGAGTGAGTGCTATTATAAAGGTGCGGGGGACTCCAAAAGATAGGCGCCCCGGAAGGGCGTGGAGTTGCATTCTTATCTTGCACACCCCCGTTTCATGAAAGGAGTGAAGCAAATGCTTCTGTACTCATATAGGACAGACGCTAACACGTTTGTCTCCCCTCACTTCAAGGTGAAGGAGTTTCACAGCCGGAAAGACCCCTGTGACAATGTCATCATCGACCCCCGTTTGGTTGACCTCTTGGAGAACGTCCGACGCCTGACCGGCAAGCCGGTACACATCAATAGCGGGTATCGTTCCAAGGAGTACAACCGAACTATTAAAAATGCTTCTCCGAAGTCTCAGCATTGTGAAGGCAAGGCGGCTGACATCTGGATTGAAGGTATCAGCCCGGAGAAGGTAGCCCAGTATGCAGAGTGCTTCTTGGGAGCGTCTGGGGGTATCGGAATCTATCATACATTCACTCATGTGGATGTCAGAAACGGCAAGAGCCGTTGGAAAGGAGCTTATTAAATGAAACTCGATGACGTTCTTATGCTGGCTCGTGCAGGCTATTCCAAGGCCGACATCGCCGCCCTTCTGGGTAGCAATCCCGCACCCGCCCCTACTACTCCCAAGGCCGCACCGCTGACGGGTGCGCCCCCCTTGCCCGGTGACGTTGCAACAAATGTTACTGCTTCTGCGAGTTCGCCTGCCGCCCCGTCTGCACCGGACTGGGGCGCTATGGTCCAGAGTATCGCCGCCCTGACGGCGCGTCTGGACACTCTGGCAACTCCCACGGCGGGGAGTCTGGGCGGGGATACCGCCGACGCCGTTTCCGTCGATGACATTATCAGGGCGGCTATCACGCCCGCAACACCGGACGCCGCACCGGACTTCTCGAAGGGGGTGTAAATCGTGGCAAAATCCAAGAACAATATGCCCACTCTTGCTAAGGCTGACGTGTTCCGTCCGAAGGACGTCTATACCATCGTCAACGCCGTCTTGCAGGACGTCACCGGTCAGCGGGCGTTGACGGCGGTTGACACTTCGTCCTTTATCAACGTGGGTCAAATGTGTCTTTCCACCAGCAAAGAAGGGACTTTGCAGGCCCTTTCTAACATGGTGGCCCGCACCGTCATCACCAGCCGCGCTTATACGGGCCGCTTCACTTCTGTGGAAGTGAGTGAGCAGGACTGGGGGCTGTATATGCGGAAAATCGCCTTCTTTGCGGGCGAGTTTGAACAGACCGACTTCGTCAACACCCAGCAGAACCCCGACACTCTGGTGGACGGTAACAGCCTTGATATGTACAAAATTAAGAAGCGTTACCCGTTCGAAATGTGGTACGGCGACCAAAAGACTCTGAACCAGACGTACACCCGTTTCCTTGACCAGCTCAGAACGGCGTTCCGGTCTGAGTCGGAATTCTCCGCTTTTATGCAAGGTCTGGCGGTCGAGATTCAGAACGACGTGGCCCGCTGGAAGGAGATGGAAAACCGCCTGTGCGTCATGAACTATATGGGCGCAATCTACAACACCGGCAAGCCGGGAAGCAAAGTCAATCTGACGGCGGCTTTCAACGTGGCCCGTAATACCGCCTATACCACCCACGAACTTCTGACGTCTCATTTGCAGGAGTTTCTTTCCTTCTTTGTGAGCCGTCTGGAAACGGATACTGCGCTTCTGGAAGAGTCTACTGAGCTGTTCCACCTGACGCCCCTTTGTACCGATGACAAGGGAAACACCCTGCATCTGTTCCGTCACACTCCCAAGAGTGAGCAGAAACTTCTTCTGTACCAGCCTCTTATCAACGACGCCAAGGCGTGGGTTTACCCTGCTATCTTCGGCCCGGGTTATCTGAGCTTTGGCAATTATGAGGGCGTCACCTTCTGGCAGAACATCAACGACCGCTCTGCAATCAGCGTCACGCCTGCTCAGTTCAACGTGAACACCGCCGAAGCGGAGCAGGGCCAGCCCGTCAAACTCGATTATGTGGTGGGCCTGCTGTACGATAAACGCGCAATGGCTACCACCTACTTCAAGGACAACGTGTGGACGACTCCCTTTAATACGCGGGGCGAGTACTGGAACATTGAACACCACTGGAAGATGAACTACACCCTTGACCCCACGGAGAACGCAATCCTTTATTATATGGCTGACCCGGTCACACCCGGCCCGTAACCGCTGAACGCCCCGCCCCCTATGGGGCGGGGCTTATTTTATAGAAAGAGGTGATAAAATGGCAGGCACATTTGAGGGAGCAGTCCCCGCCCCCAGTGTTGAGCACGGGTATCATTTTCACTTTGGAAACGTCGAAAAGCGGCTCAATTCTACCAAGGCTTTTGACTATGGTGTGTTGAAGGATTTAGAGCGGTGCGATTTTAAGAAACCCACCAGCATGGAACACCCGGTTATTTACTGCACTATCAATTCCATCAATATCTCGCCGCAATGGAATTACTGCCACTGCGAAGAAACCAAGTCGTTTTACTGGATTGATGATATTACCACTCTTCGGGCGAACATCTGGCAAATCAGTCTGAGCATCGACCCCCTTGCAACATATCGTGAAGCAATTCTTAAAACCAAGACGTTTATTGAATACGGTTTCAACAGCGACGCAAGCGGGGCAACATTCCGTTTACAGGACGCGCGGCAGAACGTCGCAAGACGTCCCACGGTTTCGACCGTAGCCGTTGACATTACCGACGGCAATTTAGACCCGGACACAGGCGTCTATATGCTGTCCTGTGTGGGCAAGGGTGGGCTTGCCACTTATGCCGTAAATCAGACGACCATGAACACCCTGTTAACGGCGCTTTCCACTTTATGGGCGGCAGAAACGAAAGCGATGGTTGACTGGAAACTTGCTCTTCCTGAGTTTATGAACAAGTTCGTTTTCGGCTCTTCGGCAGTCGAGAACATCCGTTCTTGTTACTGGCTACCTATAAACTTTGGACGGTACGGCGCGGGCCGTCAGACTCCTATCACGTTGGGCGGCTTTGATACGGCGGTTTCTGGGCGTATCGTTTCCATGAAGGATAATAGAAAGGTAACAACAGCCATTCCCATTCCGTGGCCCGCTGACGACTGGAAACGGATGAATTGCCAGATTCAAGTTTACGTCCCGAATATCGGCGTTGTAGGTATCCCGGTAGACCAGTGTAACAACGCCTTGACTGTTGACATTGAATGGTGCTTGACTTTGATAGATGGGTCTGTTACTGTAAGAGTATCAGCAGGAGACTATACGGCATTTGTTGGCAGTACGAACATCTCAAGCCCCTACGGAATAGGCGCAAGCAACATTGACCCCATCAAGGCAATGGGCGGGGCGTCTACCATTGTGGGCGGTGCAATGGAGTTCGGCGGGGGAGTCGGTGCGGCTATCCTGACCCCGGGACTCATCGGCAAGGCAAGCGGCGTACAGGCGGCAATGCAGGGCGCGGCAACTGCCGCCGAAGGATTGCGGCAGACCATTACACCCATCACACAGAGCGTGGGCTTCACGGCAGGCGCGTCACAGACGCTCTTACCCACCGAAGCGCGGCTGACGCTTCTGTATTATCCCCCGATTGACGATGCAGGGTATCAGGGTTTGTATGGGTATCCCGTTATGAAGGTGGCAACGCCTGTCTCTGGGTACTGCAAGACCCGGGGCTTCTCCTGTCAGCCAGAAGGAGCAATGCCGGACGAAATAGCATATATCAACCGCGCAATGGACAGCGGCGTATTTATCGAGTGAGGTGAAGATAATGTATCAGTGTTACAATGGTTTCTTTGATGGGGGCGTTCCATGTGGAACATTCATCAAGAGCATTTCCGTTGACGCCCTCAATTACTGGGAGCGTTCCTTCTTCCAGAGATGCCGCTCAATCATCGAGTTCGACGGCCTGCCCGAAGCCGCACCCGGACAAATCGGCTGGGACTATGATGCATTCATGTATCAGCTTTTCAGAATGGGTTATGCCGTAGTGTTCAACACAAAGAAATACGGCATGGTGGTACAGCCCGGGTATCCTTCGGGGTATGGCTTGCAGTATCAGCCCCGGGCGATGACCATTTCAACCCAGTTCTTCCAGTTCAACCGCCCCCTTGAAATAGGTACTGAGTGCGGCGTCATCAAACTTACCCCCGACTATCGGGGTATCTGGGATATTATCACCAAGTATGCCGTTGAGATGCAACACGCAGAGGTTGCTATCCGACAGAGCGCCTTGAACTCCCGGTTTGCGTATGGTGCGTTCGCCAAAGACGACAAACAGAGAAGAAGTCTTGAACTAATGTTCCAACGGCTGGCAAACGGTGAACCCGCAATCGTTCTCAATCCCGATTTGAAACGCCCCCTTGACGGTAAGACCGGAGAGGGCGGGGCTTATGAACTGCCCATCATGCAAATTGACCGTGATTTGTCGAAGAATTTTATCCTTCCCGAACTCATGGAGTTCAGACGGACGATTCTGATGGACTTCTACCGGGAACTTGGAATTAAAGTCCAGCCCGACAAGAAGGAAAGGATGAACGTTAACGAAAGCGAAAGCGCGGACGCTGAGACGTTTAACCGTCGTGAAGTGTGGAGAATCTGCCTTGAAAAGTCCCTTGATGAAGTGAACAAAATGTACGGCCTGAACATTACTTTCAAAATCAATGAACCGAAGCAGGACACAGAAGGGAGTGGAAATAATGCCGATTTATTACGGAACACTGGTAAATGAGCTGGACAGCGGTGCAAACCTTGAAGCACTGCTCATGTACGACCATGACCTTTTTGCAAACATGGTGTTGCCCGTGGGGCTGGATAAGATGCAAGCTATTTCGGCAATACGCCGCCTGCACGGGCTTGCCCCGTTGTACCACCCTGACCCCTTCTATATGAAGAATGAGCTTTATTTCTGGTCAAAACAGCACTGCCCCATCTGGGAAAAACTTTATGCAACGACGAAGCTGGAATATAATCCCATTTGGAATACGGAAGTGTCCGAACGAAGCAAGGATACCACGACCACAGACCGGGATACCAGCACCCAGAGCGACGCCCACAGCCACGGCGGGGCAACAGATACCGCCTCTGCCAACAGCACAAAAGGCGGGTGGAACACTGAGGATGGCGCATACCATGAAGATACTGCCGCCGACGGCTGGAAAACCGACGACGCTACCCAGCACAGCAAAACCGTGCATGACGGGTGGAACAAAGAAGATGGACACTATCACGACAAAAACCTTTCGACGGCAGAGGGTGAGAAAACCCGTGACTTCGTCGAAGATGTTAAAGGCACTCTTGATAGCCAAGTTGATACTACTTCTCATACCGGTGTTGTCGGGACGCGGGACACGACCCACGACGAAACCATGACGGACAAAATCGACACGACCAAAAACACCGTCAGCGATACCGAAAACAAGCTGTCTGCCGAAAACGAAGCCACATACCAGCCGGACAATTCCAGTCATACTGTCACCGATGAGAAGGGCCATTCGGACGAAGAAAAGAAAACCAACTGGACGGAACACGAAGACACGACCCAGAACACCGACTTCACGCAGGGCGTGACGACTGACCAAGATACCACCCAGAACACCGAAAATCACGCCTTTGAAACTACCCGGGATTTGTCCACTTCTGACACTCACGGTGATACCCATTCGGCGGCGTCTGACGGTACGGTTGACGATACCCGTGCAGAAAGCATCTCGAAAGACCAACACGCCGACAAGGGAACTACCAAGGGCGGAAGTGTCAAGAAAAACCAGTACGACGACCGAACCCGGGATGAGTCCTTGAAGGACAACAAACACAATGAACACGCCGTGTCACTCGAGACGGGGAAAGAGAACACCACCGTCACCGTGACACATGAGTACAGCAAATCGGGCAACATCGGCGTCACGACCACCCAACAGATGATTGAAGCAGAAAGGGCCGTTGTTCTGTTCGATATTTATAATAAAATCGCTGACGACTTCCACCGCACTTTCTGCCTTGACTGTTATTGATGGGGGTGCTAGAATATGAATGAAGTGATAGCCGCCGTAATTACCGGAATTATCACCTTGACTGGTGTTCTCATCGCTAACAGTAAATCGCAGGCCGTCACCGATACCAAGCTGGACGAACTGACAAGAGAAGTCAGGGAACACAACACCCTGATTTCAAGAGTCCCCGTCTTGGAAGAGCAACTGAAAGTTGCAAACCACCGGATAGAAGACCTTGAAAGTGAAGTCCATCTTCTCAGAGAAAGGGGGTGTAAGCATGAATAAAATTAAGGTTGCTACTATGACCCGAACCGCCGTTCTGATTCTGGCTCTTGCTAACCAGATTCTCAGCGCTACCGGACACAGCCCTATCCCCGTGGATGATGCACAGCTTGAACAGCTCATCTCTACCGGTATGACTGTGGGCGCGGCTATCTGGGCATGGTGGGAGAACAACAGCTTCACCAAAGAAGCTATTGCCGCCGACAACTATCTGGAAAGCCTCATCGGCAGAAAGGAGAAGTAATGAACTGCAATCTTTACCCTAATTATTCCACCCCGGGCGACCCTTTCCAGTATGACCTTCGGTGGATGGTGGGCCAGATTCAGAGCTTGCAGGCGTTCGTGGAACAGCTTTCTAAGGGGCTGGATGCAAACAGCGGTAATATCGCCGCTCTGAATCAGGCTACAAAAGCCTTGACCGATGCACAGCACTGTATCAACGACCGTCTCAACAGCGGGGACTTTGAGGACGGGCGTTTCATCGAGTGGGCAGACAAAAACCTTCCTGCAATGGTCAACGAAATGGTGCGTTTCGTGTGGTTTGGGCTGACCGACTCCGGGCGCTTCTGCGCTTATGTCCCCGCAAACTGGAAGTGGCTCACCTTCGATACCGGTGCGGACATCACCGAACCGGAGTATGGCCACCTCATTATCAAGTATTACTAAGAAAGGAGTTATAACTATATGTCGTGTGATAAGAAATGTCATCCTTTTCCCATCGAACCCGCACCTTATGCACCGGGCGGGGAGTGTCACCCCTGCCGTCCTGACCCGTGCTGTCCCCCGCGCCCGCCGCGTCCGACGCCGCCCCCGCCCCCGGGGTGCGGGCCGTCTATGTACGTCGGGGCGCGGTACGTCCCGAAGTTTGCTGACCCCATCGACTGGGACATCGAGCGGGGTTATGAGTCCCTGACAATCGTCACCTATAAGGGCGAGTCCTACACTTCCAAGTGTCCCGTGCCGCCCGGTATCGACATCAAGAATGAACGCTACTGGGCGTTGACCGGTGCATACAATGCACAGGTAGAAGAGTACAAAAATCAGGTGAAAGACCTGTCCGAACAGGTTACGGGTTTTGCATCTGATAACAAGGAGTTCCGGGACAAAATCACCCAGTATGACAAGGACAACGCGGAGATGAAGAACACCGTGGCGTCCACCGTCGCCCGGGTGGACGCTCTGGCAGAGCGCGTGGACAACGCCGACGCGGCTATCTCTGACCTTCAGGCCGGGCAGGCACAGACCGTGAAGGACATTGCCGCACTCGAAGCGAAGGACGCTGACCTTCAGCGGCAGATTACTTCGAACGATACCGACATTGCCGCAATTCAGGCCAAAGACCGGGAGCAGGACGCACGGCTTGATGCAATCGAGACTGTCAACGATGCACAGGCCGCTACTCTCTCCCAGAACACGCAGGACATCGCCCGGAACACGGCGAACATTCAGGACAACGCCGCGAACATCGCCGTAAACTCCAAGGAGCTGGCAAAGCACGCGGCACAGCTCAAAGACCACGACGCCCAGCTCACCGTTCTGCATAAGGAAGTCACCGATAACCATACGGCTATCGAACGGCTCACCTCTGTCACCGACGGACTCCGGGCAGACCTCACCGAAGACGAAGCCAAAATTGCCCAGAACGCGGACGCAATCGCCCACATTCAGCAGAAGGACGTTCAGCAGGATGGGCGGCTGGACGCTCTTGAGAACCGCACCACCGCCGCCGAAGGGCGTCTCGATGCACTCGATACCAAGACCGACGCCACCAACGCCGCCCTTACCGCTGAGACGACCCGCGCAAAGGCGGCAGAGCTGGCAAACGGGGAGCTTATCGCCGCCAACGCGCAGGAGCTGGCAAAACACGCTGATGAACTGTCCGACCATGAGCGCCGTATCACTGCCCTGGAAACTAAGACCGACGGTCACACGCAGGACATCGCAGACCTCAAAGCCAAGGACGCCGCCCTTGATACTGCCATTGCCGCCGTTGACGACAAAGTAGAGCACCTTGAACTCATCGACCCGAAGGAGTACGCAAAAACCATTGCGCGTATCGACGCCAAAGACGCGGAGCAGGACGGCAAAATTCAGGCCCTCGAAACTGCAAGCGCTGACCATGTGACCAAGCAGGAGTTCGCCGCTGACCAGAAGCGGCAGGACGACATTGTGGGCGACTGGGCGACGGCGCACCCCGGGCAGACTATCGCGGAGTGTGTGACTTCTCAGGAGTCGGAGTTGGCAGAACACGCTGGGAATATCGCCAAACTGGAAGCCGACAAGGCGAACAAGACCGACATCCCCAGTCTCGACGGCTATGCTACCAAAGTGTATGTTGACACGGGGCTTTCTGCAAAAGTAGACACTTCCACATATACCACCGAACAGGCCGCACAGGATGAACTCATCAATAAAAAGGTTGACAAGTGGGAGGACAGCTACCAGAGAACGAAGTGCGTCGCAATGTTCGCCGCCGTGAACAAACAGGAAGACGGCACTATGGAGCTGTTCGGAGTCTTCCCGGCTGGTAACGGCCTTCGCAAAAATCCGAATACTTCCCCCTTCGCTCTGGCATTCGAAGAGGGTGGCACAGTTCGAATTTTCAAGCCGGACGGAACAGAGGTTAACAAGACGAACATCAAAGCCACTTATAACAACTGGGGCGCGGCTTATAACATGATGCCGACTCTTCGGGTGACGCTCAAGCCGACTTTTACCCCTGACTCTCCCTTCTATATTCTGCTGTATCAGAACGACGCCAGCAAACCCGATAGCCTCTAACAACAACAACAAAGCCCCCACTTCGGTGGGGGCTTTTCTTTATCCCAGTCTTTCAATGTCGATGTTCTCTGTGTTCACTCCGCCCACTTCATACCGGCGGGGACTCATGACAATCCAAGACGCCGACATGGTGGGCTTTGCAAAGTCGGTGCGCAGGCGGGGCGGCGCGTCGTGATAAGTGAGCATTTGCCCGCCTGCATCTTCAATAATAAGGAAGTCGTTCAGATTTTCAATGTCATCTTTGAGGGCGGCGACGCCCTCATTTTTCCCAACGCCTGCAATCGTGCTTTCGAGAACACCTTCACAATTTCGCGCGGCGTAACATTTGGCATGAAGAAAACGAAATTCCTGATACCCATAATCGGCCTGTGGGTGTTCGTCTTCGGCAACACCGATATAAACGCACTTGCCATTGTCTTTCTGAACGACGCACTTTCGGGCGATGCACTGACGTTTGATTTCTTCATTGTACTCATCAACTGCCGGGACTTTCTCGCCCTCAAATTTGCAGGAGTCGGTATCCCAGTATATGACCCTGTCCCAGCCCACAATCTTTAACAGCCGCCACAGCTTAAGCCGTGTCATGCTGGCAGTCCACAGACCCCAGAGGAAGGGAAAGGTGTTCTTCTTCGTCTGGGCTTTGGTCACTTCGTCATCGGTCATGTCATCCAGATTCTTTTCCCAGCTCAGTTTCTCGAACTCGATTGCATCCCCGATGTCTGCCGTGTACTCATCCCGGATTTGCTTCTGTGCCGTCGCCCCGTATATGGTGTTCACGCAGATTTTACTAAAGGCGTATTCCGGGCTACCCTTCATTGTCTCTTTGATACGGAACTTTTCAAGAATCGTATGTCGGAAAGACTCAGGCAGATAAGCCAGACGAAACGCAAAAGATTCAGCCGCTACCATTTCAGAATAGTTGTACCCTTCCCGGATTCTCTGCCAGTCGTTTGAATCGCAGTACAGCAGGAGCGTCCCTTCTGCGTCCAGAACTCGCCCGTTGTCCTCTTCTCCGATGACCTCACTGTTGATGCACTTACTACGGCTTATGCAAGGGTCTGGGCATTCATCTTTGATACTGAGTCCCGTGATTGCAATTTTACCGACCCAGCCCATACCCGCGTCAATCAGGGCATTCATGTCCTCTTCGGGGGTATCCTCTGGAAGGTCAAACGGCTTGCCCGTGGGGAACTTCCATAGTAACTGTTGGGACGGGTGGGCGCTCTTGAAGTCGTAGGAATTGCAATTCTTAAAGGTGTACCCCGCTTTCCATCTTGCCCCGTGTGTGTCGCCGCCTGCCATTGCCTTATATGCAATGTAGGTCTGTGTCTTGGAAAGCGTCAAGGCGTCCTTGATTTTGGCGAACCCTTTGTCTCTGTTCAGATTCTTGTTAACTTCCTGCTTGACAAGACCGGTATTTGTGAGCGGTATTGTTGCTTCATTGAACCCGTGTTCTTTCTTCATCCGCTCTATTGCTTCATACAGTCCCAAGACGTCGTTGACGCAATAGGCAAACTCTTTATCATCAAGGGGAGTGTCGGGAGTGCGATAAACGGTATAATCCAAATCGCCCTTCAATTTCTCATGCTTGCAACCTTTCGTGGCTTTTGCAAGAGACTTCTGAAATAGCTTGAGTGAATCCCGAAACTCAATACCATTTGAGAACTCAAGAGTGAGGGGCTTTCTGCTCTTGGTATAAAGCGCTTTGCAGTCACCCCAGCGAAGCGTTAAAAGCTGAATAAGATAGGTAAACTCATAGCCCAGATTGTGGACATACACGACCAGTTTTCTTTTGTCCGTAATACGCCACTTATCACAGAGCGTTTCCACGATTTCTGCCCAGTCTTCAAAGTAACGGGGAACGACGACCACGCCACCCACGCACATCTGAAAGCTGTATGCAAAACCGTCTGCGTCGCCGTTCGTCGTCTCAATATCAAAGGTGCAAGTAGTATCAATATACTCGACGTGTTTTCCCCTCTGGAAAGCAGTGCGCGGCATGAAGTCCATGTAACTCATGAACTCCCCAGCCGTCTCACACACCATAATATCTTGACTGAATCGCATTATCTTCCCCGCCTGTTCCTCAGCATTTGAAGGATGATTGCACCCTGCATTTTATCCTTTTCTACTCTACCCTGAAATTCTTGCGCAATCTGTTGCAAGTTGTCTATCTGGTTACTGGTGATTGCTTGGTATATGACCTCAGAACCATACAGCTGTTCATTCTTCTCAGTCATGAACCGGTCGAACAAATCACCCAGCTCTTCGGGCGTACCGGTGAAGCCCATCTCCCGCGCACGTTCCACTTTCTTTTCGACGGATTCACGATACCCCGTCACGGTGGAAGTCTTCTTTATCATAAACTCCCGGAGACTGATGAACTGTTTTTCAAGCTCTGCCCGGGTCATCTTGGTTACACCTTCCTTGAAGCGGGGTTTTTCCTGCTCTGTCCGCTTCTGTAGCCATTTGTACGCGGGGGATTTATCCAACAGGCCCTTCTTCTCTAGGGTGCGAATACGAGTGTTTGCCGCTTTGGCGGCTTTCTTCACAATGCCCCTCAGCTCATCTTCGGAGTACATACGGGGGGCTTTATTGCCGGGCGCGTATGTTCCCCAGTCATGAGAACGGAAGGGGCGGCCTTTGCCGCCCTGTTTCCGTGGTTTCTTTGCCTCTGTCGTTTTGGCGTCCTTTGCATCCTTTGCTTTCGTCTTCCTTGCGCTCTGGGCTTTCGGCCCTGTCTTCTTGGATGTCCGCGCCCTTGCGTCAGGGGCTTTCTTGATAAGCCCCGTGTCTGTCTTTGCTTTCTTCATGGTGTTACCTCTTACCTGAATATGTGACCCGAATACCATTCTTGACGGGCGTCACCACCGGAAAATAGCCCATAACTCTGAGACTTTCATACAGCGTATATAACGCCCGGTCAAACTCCACACCGTCCACTACTTGTCTTGCACACGCGGAGACAGGCCGCTTGAACATCCCGGGCTTTGCCGCCCCATACTCATATATGAAGACCACCATTAAAACAAACCCCCTAACGTCTCCATGAGCTGAATGAAGAACACCAAACCAACGACGCCCCAGACCAGAGACAGGAGCAAGCCCAGAATCTCGACCCACTCCATGACATGACGGTGGAAGCGGTCTGTGTTGTCCTCTTTCTGTTCGTACAAGTACCACTGATTCATCTTCATATCAAAACCATCCTTTCCACTCTGCGTAACCTACGACAACCGCACCGATGAGCAGGAGCGCCGCAAACGGCGCAATGCATGAAAACTGGTATACTGTCATTACACCCACCCCTTTATCTCGATGTCCTGAATGACCTCATATGGAGCATCAAGAACCGGAACAATCCTGCCAGTATACAGATTGACAGCTCTATCCGTCGTGTCCACCTTCAACAGAATCCCGTGGGACGTCTCCCGGGTTTCATTCTTATACTGAAAGTATGTGCCAGCTGGAAGATAAGGAGCTGGCACATCAACAGAACGCCGTACAATGTTCGCCTTCACCATGTTAAAACTCCCCCTTTGCAAAATATGCGACAAGCTCATCTGCTTCAAAGGTTGGCTCTTGGGACTGAGGGCAACGCCTGATTGCGGTGCATTCATAAACCCTATGAATGTAATAGCGATAACCGCCCCAGATGCACCGTTCTTTCGTCCCTTCCTTCCTTTTGAGGTCTGCCAGAATCCATGCCCAACAACTGGGTTTGATATACTGAATCATACTTGCACCCCCCTCATAGCTAAATGCAACTCTACATCATACCGCTGACGCGCCACTTCTTCGAAGTCTCCAAGCTCTACATTCCGTTCCCATACCTGAACCACCTTTTCAGCGGGATTGTATGTGTACATCCTACGGGCGGCAACATACCGCCCCCGTGTGCTCAATGCACTGAGCATCTTATCAGTGAATTTAATCATCAAATAACCCCCTTAAACTTGTTGCTGTATACTTCGCAAGTCGTACCGGATTCAAAGACCCTGACCGAAGTGTGGTCATAATGGTCTATTGCGTAGTAGTCAAGCCCGAAATAATTGAAACGCTTTGCAATTCCTGTCTCTCTTGCCTTTGCAATCAGCTCATAGACTATGTACATGTCAATCATGTTCTTACTCCTTTCTTACTCCTTCTTACTCCTTCTTACTCCTTCTTACTGTATACAGTATAGCACATCTGTACGCAACTGTCAACACTTCTTGTTGAAATACTTCCTAGAATCCTTCTTGGTGTACCACCTTGCGTCCATGTTTGTGTGCATTGTTGTAT
>ERZ773208.1752-NODE-1752-length-16153-cov-5.048577_pt1 | contig 16153 bp, 10 predicted proteins | sample MGYA00581006_ERZ773208 | MGnify/ENA primary metagenome ERZ773208 (study PRJEB29015, sample SAMEA2737793) | human gut metagenome | biome: human gut; feature: human-associated habitat; material: faeces | place: China | collected 2012 ... | reverse complement strand
ATTGCGCTAAAGGCAGCGGTATGGGGGCCGCAGGCCCGGCGGCGAAGCCGCCGAAACGGACCGGAGGTCCGCTTGCCCGCCCGAAAAGGGCGGGCGGCCTGCGGCCCCGCTCCGCGCCCCGCGCAGGCCGGCGGGGATAAAAAAAGCCCCCGGCCGGAAAGCCCGGTCGGGGGAGAGGCTATGTACATGGGAACAGGTGCCGTACGGCCCTTTCACCTCCCGTTATGCAGTGGGAGCGCCCGGTGGAATGCTGCTTCAGGGGGTCGGGGTTTCGCCGGATTCGGAAGCGGGGTTTTGTCCCTCACCGCCGGAGGGTTGCTGGGCCGATTGTGCTTCTTTGATGGCGGCATCCAGTTCGGCATTGGTGGGGTACTTGGAGAAATCAATGCCGAGGCCGGCAGCGGTGGCTTCCAGATTGGTGCGAATGGAGCGGACTTCATTCAGCTTGCTGGTGACCGAAGCGGCATCGGAATTTTGGACGGAATCGGCAGCGGCGGGATCCAGTGCACGAATGGCGGCCAGATCGGCCTGACGCTGGGTTTCCTGATCCTTGGCGGCCTTTTTATCCTGCAGCTCCTGCTTCTTGGCAACGAGCTGATCGTAGGTCATGCCCTTAAGGGCGTTTTCATCCACGCTTTCGCCCAGTTCGGCCGCCAGCGCCTTGATATCACTGATGAGCGCTGTGCGCTGGGCGGCCTGCTCGGTGAGCTGGGCCTTAATGGCCTTCAGCTCATCGAGGGTCTTGCCCTGCAGCTCGCTTTCAGAGGGGTGGCCCTCCATAGCGAGGATTTCCTTGATAAGGGCATCGCGCTGGGCCTTCTGCTTCTCATTGACGACCTGCTGCAGCGCCGCGTTGCTGGGATACTTCTTGATCTCATCGGCGGTCATACCGGCGGCCTTGGCGGAAGCCTCCAGGGTGGCGCGCTCCTGCTGGAGGGCAGAGAGCAGCGCCTTGAGCTCATCCAGAGTCATATCGGAAAGGGCCGTGCCGTTGGAGCCGGTGGCATCGGGGTTGAGCACCTTGATATCGGCGATGGTCTTTTCAATCTCGGTCTTGTTCTTGGCCTTATCCACGGCCTTTTGCAGCTCGGAAAGGCTCATCTTATCCATTTCCGCCTGGGTCAGGCCGGCCTTCAAGCCCTCGGCCTCCAGTGCCTTGCGGGTGGCCTCGGCCTTGGCTATGGCGGCGGAAAGATCATGCCAGTTATTGTACTGGCCGATCTGCTCGGGGGTGAGGTACTTCTGGGCCTTCTGCTGGTTGGCGGTCAGGGAGTTCCTCAGGGTATCGCCGGAGATATTCAGGTTCTGAACATCGGTGATGGAAAGGTAGGTCTTCCAGTCCTTCTGCTTGGAGAGCAGCTCATAGCGGGCCTGCAGCTGGCTCCACTTGCTGGCAAAGAGGGTGTTATCATCGAACAGCGGTTTCTTTTCGCCGTTCACGGTCACCTCCTGCTGCAGGATATCCAGACGCTCCTGGCAGAGAGCGAGCTTCTTGCTGGCGGTGTTGCCGTCGGTCTCATCCTGGGTCAGCAGCATGGCAAAGAGCTTCTGACGGTACTCGATGCGCTCCTTGATCTGCTTGGGGGTAAGACCTTCGGCCAGTTCCTCCGCCGTCATGCAGCGCTCGGCCTGGGCGGCGCGCTCCTGCGCTTTCTCATAAAGCTCGGCGGTGGTCATATTGGAGGCCGCGGCGATCTCCTCTTCGGTGAGCCACAGCTCGATGTAAGCCTTCTGTTCCTTCTCCAGCTCCTCGGCGGCCTTCTTCTCCTGCTGCTTCTTGATGTACTCATACCACTGCTTGGGCATCAGCGGGTTGGGGTTCAGGGTGGCGGCATTGACATTGACCGCTTCGCTTTCGCCATCCCGCAGCGCGCGGCCGAATATGACCAGACGGGCGATGAGCTTATTGGTATCGGGATCACGGAAGGTATAATCGCAGGTGGAAAGGGTCAGCAGGCGGTCGCTGGCTTTTACATCCACGGTGGTCTTGATGATGGAGCGCTTCATGATCTTTTCGATATATTCATTCTTGGCGGCATCGCTGTCACTGTCGATGAAATTGTGGTAATCGAAATCGGGGTCATCGGCCTTGCACACCACCACCGCAAAGATCTTATACATATCCTTGCGGTAGACGCTGTTGTAGCTGATGAGCGGGTGCTGCTGGTAGTAGCTGAGCTTTTTGTAGGCCTGCAGATAGCCGAACATGGTGCCATCGCCCATATTGTGGCCGTAGATGACGGTATTGTAGGAGGGCTTGGATTGGTCGACACGGAAATCAACATAGGGGATGCCCCAGTCATTGTACTTGCCGTCGATATCCGCCCGGTGGTATTTATCGTTATCCTCGGCCTGTACCACGGCGTAGTCCAGCTTGGTATCCGGAATCTTGACCCAGCCGGCGATATCGGGATTGCGTTGGTACAACGCCTCAAAGCCGCGGATGTAATCCTTGGGATAGCCATCCACTGAGATATCGGTGGTGCCATCGGGATCGTACAGGCCGGCCAGCTCATCGGAAAGGTTCTTGTTCTTGATGGACTGGAGCTTGTTATTGATGATATAGATGCCGGAGGCCAGGAACACGATGATGCAGACCGCCAACAGAATGATGCGGATCTTATCATTCTTGGTGATGGACTTCATCTTGATGCGCTGGATGAGGTTGGTGCCCTTCACGGCTTCAGCGGCGGGTTCGGCCGCGGCGGTGCGGGTCTTGGTACGGATTTTCTTTTCCATAGAGGCTTTCGGTTCCTTTCCGGAAGTATTTGCGGGGGATTTGGGAGCTTTGGCCGCGGAACAGGCAAAGAGCGAGCCGATCCCGGCACGCTTATCCAGCTCGGCGGGCTCTATGCCGCCGGGGAGCTGCTTGGGATACTGCGCGGTGTACAGCCGCAGGACATTCAGGGCCTGCCACACGGCGATCTGTTGGGTGTCCTCCCGGCGGAGCTCGGTGACCGAGAGCCGGCGGTTCCAGATGCGGTTTTTATCGGCCAGGGCCACATGCAGCTGGCCGCTTTCCGGCTGGCAGTAAAGGCCCAGGCCCAGGGCGGTGTGCCCAGCTTTGCGGCTTTGCTGGGCCAGCAGCCCCGCAATGAGCGCGGCGTTTTCGGCGGGGTTCTGCAGCACCCGGCGGGGGAGCTCCAGCTCCTGCCCGATGTGGGTGTCATCGTAGGAGGCACGGTAGCAGCTGTTTGCACCGATGACGGCGGAGAGCTGCTCCCGCAGCAGGTCGCCGGTGCCCCATTCCGCGGTGGAAAGGGTGAGCCCATGGCGGGTCATGCCGTCCACGGCGATCTGGGGGAGGGGACGATCGCCGATGCAGTACAGGTAGATGCCGAAGGTCTGCTGCATATGGGTGATGGCCCGCTGCAGATATTCCTCGGCCTCCTGCTGGGTAGCGCCGGTGGCCTCCACAAAGATGGTATAATCACCGCACTGGTGGCGGGAGGTGAGCTTGAGGTGGGGATTCTGGCTTAGGCGGGTGATCTCCTGCGGGACCGAGAACTGGTCCAGCTCCAGCACCCGCACGGTGGCGTAGCTGACCGCGAGCCCTGCCAGCTTGCCCAGCAGGGGGCGCACCGCGGAAGGATAAAGGGCGGAGAGCTCACCCGGCAGGGCGGGCAGCGCCATTAGCAGCTGCCGGCGCGCGGCGATAGCATAGCCCTGCACCAGGCCCTGCGCATTGGGCAGCTGGGTGGCCCCAGAGGGACAGGAGGCGAAATCCGCCAGCTGCTCATACCCCAGGGTAAGGCCCATGCGGGCGGCGCGGGCTTCCAGCTGCTTTTGCAGGGCGGCATCGGTTTGGGCGGTGCGCTCCAGCCCGCCGCAGACCACCCGCAGCGCCGTGGAAACGGCGGCGGGCTCCGGCGAAAGCAGCAGCACGACCGCTTCGCTTTGGCCCATGGCGTTGCGCAGGGCCGCAAACAGCTCGGCGGCATCCGGGCGACAGATGGCGTAGGAAAGCTCCGCCGAAAGGGCGGCGGTTTCTTTTTTAAGATACTGGTAGGCGGTATCAAAGGTGGGCTGATACTGCGCCTCGCTGCCGACGGCAAGAATAGTGATCTTCATGGGACGGCGTTCCCCTCCTATGTATGGACACAATTAGTTAAGAATAGCATACCGCAAAGTTTTTTCGCGGCTGCAAATAGAATACGAATAAGCTGTGAATTTTGTCGGATGGAAAATATTTTTTCTGCAGCCGGGTGGCCGGGGCGCAGCCCAAACCGCACTGCGGGCGGTTTCTGCGGCCTTCGGCCGCAGCGGCGGCTTTGCCGCCGGGGGCTGCGCCCGTGCCTGCCCTTTGCAGTCATTTGTAAATTTAATAGCGGATGATATTAAGCTCCGCCTGCTCGGCGGCCTCGGCCACCAGCTCCTCCGGAATGGCCATTTCAGCCTCGATGGCCTCCACGGCGGCTACGGTGGGCTTGGTCTTGGGATGGCGGGGGGTAAATACGGTGCAGCAGTCCTCGTAGGGCAGGATGGAGGTCTCAAAGGTCTCAATCTTGCGGCTGATGCGTACGATCTCCTCCTTATCCATGCCGATGCAGGGACGCAGCACCGGCAGCTTGCAGGCTAGGTCGGTGCAGCCAATGGCCTGCATGGTCTGGCTGGCCACCTGCCCCAGGCTTTCGCCGGTGATCAGCGCGCCGCAGTCCTCCCGCAGGGCAATTCGCTCGGCCACCCGCATCATGTAGCGCCGCATCAGGATGGTGAAGTAGTCCTCCGGGCAGCGCTCCCGCAGCAGCTCCTGCAATTTGGTGAACGGCACCACAAACAGCCGGATGCGGCCGGTATAGGGGGTCAGTTCCTGGGCCAGGTCCAGCACCTTCTGCCGGGCACGGTCACTGGTGTAGGGGGGCGAGGCAAAATGCACTGCCGCGATCTCCAGGCCGCGCTTGGCCATCATGTAGCCGGCCACTGGGCTATCAATACCGCCGGAGAGCAGCAGCATGGCCCGTCCGCCGGTCCCGACGGGGATGCCGCCCGCGCCGGGCAGCTGATTGGCGTGGAGATAGGCACCCTGCTCCCGGATCTCCACGGTAATGGTGATCTCGGGCTGCTCCACCTTGACCTTGAGGTGATGGAAGCGGGAAAGCAGGTACCCGCCCAGCTCCCGGCTGATCTCCGGGCTTTTCATCGGGAAGGCCTTATCGCTGCGCTTGGCCTCCACCTTAAAGGTGCGGGCAGCGGTAAGCTGTTCGGCAAAGTATTCCGCGGCGGCGGGGCAGATGACCGAAAAGTCCTTTTCCACCACGCAGCTCTTGGTCACGGCCACAATGCCGAATACCGTCTGCAAGCGGCGAACCGCCTCATCCATGTCCACGCCCTCGGTGAGGGGCTGCACATAGGTGGTGGATTGGGCATGCCAGATCTTGAATTCCCCTAGCGGCTGCAGGCGGCGGCGGGCGTTTTTGGCCATGATATCTTCAAAGGTGCTGCGGTTGAGGCCCTTGAGGGCGATCTCACCGCTTTTCAGCAGGATGATCTCATTCATGCGGGGAAAAACTCCTTATCTTCGTTTGGTCAGGGTGGCCTCGCCCTCCAGCAGGCGGCGGCAGAATTCGTCGATCTCCCCGGCGGTGGTGGTGTCGGTCATGCTCACCCGCACGGCGGAGTCGATACGGTCACGGGAAAGCCCCATGGCGGTCAGTACATGGCTGCGCTCTCCCTTGGCACAGGCGCTGCCGCTGGAAACATAGATGCCGAACTGCTCCAGATAGTGGATCATCACCTCGCTGCGAATGCCCTGAACCGAGCAGTTCACAATGTAAGGTGCGGCATCGGCGGGGGAATTGATGCAGACGGCGGGGGATTGTGATAATTTTGTAATCATTCGCTGCCGCAGCGCAGTAAAATGCGCAAAATTTTCCGCGCAGCGGTCGTTCATCAGCTGGGCAGCCAGCCCCAGCGCGGCGATGCCGGGGACATTCTCGGTGCCGGGGCGCAGCCCCTTTTCCTGCCCGGAGCCATAAAGGGGCGGCAGCAGCCGGGTGCCCTTGGCGATGTAGAGAGCGCCGGTGCCTTTGGGGGCGTGGATTTTGTGTCCGCTGACGCTGACAAGCTGTATCCCCCATTTGACGGGATCTATAGGCAGGCGGCAGAAGGACTGCACGCAGTCAGCGTGGAAGATGAGGTTGGGGCTTTTGCGGCGGCAGGCGGCGGCAATGGCGGGCAGGTCATGGATGGCGCCGGTCTCGCTGTTCACCATCATGCAGGAAGCAAGGATGGTTTTTTCATTGCAGGCGGCGGCCATCGCCTCCGGGGTGATATGCCCGCTTTCATCGGGCGCCACGGTAATGACCTCAAAGCCCTCATTTTCCAGCGCCTTGCAGATGGCAAGAACGGAATGGTGCTCCACGGCGGTGGTGACGATGCGGTTGCCCCGGCGCTTCATGGCACGGGCGGCCCCCAGCAGGGCAATATTATTGCTTTCCGTCCCCCCCGCGGTAAAGATGATCTCCTCGGGGCGGCAGTGCAGCACGGCGGCCACCTGCCCCCGGGCCTCGGTCATGGCACGCTCCGCCAAAAAGCCCCGGCGGTGCAGCGAGGAGGGGTTGCCGTATTCTTCGGTCATTATGTGCAGCGCCAGGGCGGCCGCTTCGGGGGAAACGGCGGTGGTGGCGCTGTTATCCAGGTAACATTCCACGGGGTGCCTCCTACAAGGTGATGGTTTTCGGGCGGGCCGACCGCTGCGGCCCCTCATAGGGCCCCTGCAGGGTGCGGGTTCGGGGCGCAGCCCGCCCCGGCTGCGCCGGGGCAAAGCAGGCATCGCCTGCTTTCGCCGCCTGCGGCGGCGGGGCTGCGCCCGCCGTCCGGCTGCTGCCGGGCCCTGTGGAGGAGGAGCAAAAAAGCCTCCCCCGGATGAGCGCAAACCGGCAGTCTATCTATCAGATAATTATAGCGCCGAATGAGGATAAAAGCAACGAATTAGGCGTTTTGTAATAGAATCGTAAATGGATTTGGGACTTCCCGTGGCTGGAATTATTTATGGCAGGACAGGAAAAATGTTCCCAGCGGGCAAGATGGGACCGGACCCCCTTTTCAAATGCCGGGAAATGCGGTATACTGGGGGAAAATCTACCCCGATACGGAGGACGAGCGATGAAGAAAATAATAGCGCTGCTGCTGGCTCTCACCCTAGTGCTTACCATGGTGGGCTGCGGCGGCAAAAAGGAATATCTGGCCGGCACGGTAAGCGATACCGGCGTGGTGGCCATCGGTGTACCGGGCCAGCCGGCCAATACCGACCCGGCCCTGTACGATGGCAGCCTGGCGGCCCGCGCCGTGCTGGGCATGCTGTACCAGGGACTGACCGCTGTAGATGAAAACGGCCAGGCGGTGGGCGCCGCGGCCGAAAGCTGGGAGATCTCCGCCACCGATGACGCCGCCAAGCGCCCGGTGTATACCTTTACCCTGCGGGAGGGTGCCTGCTGGAGTGATGGCACTCCTGTAAAGGCCGAGGACTTTATCACCGCCTGGACCCGCGTGATCAGCGGCGCGGTGGATAGCCCCTGCCGGTATCTCTTTGATGTTATCCTGGGCGCCAAGGATTACGAGAACGAGGAAAGCGAGCTGGGCCTGAAAGCCACCGAGGACGGCAAGCTGGTGGTAACGCTGGAGGGCGATTATTCCGGCTTTGCCCACATGCTGGCGGCTCCGGCGTTCTGGCCCATCAAGGAAGGCGAGATGGCCTATAATGGCCGCTACGCGCTTGCCGATATCACCGAAAATGTGGCTACGCTGAAGCCCAATGCCGGCTACCGCGGGGAGAAACCCGCCGCCGGCCTCGCCCTAAAATACTACTACGGCGATCTGGCCGCGCTGGAGACTCTGGCCGCCGATGGCACCCTGCAGGCGACCTTTGGCTACGCCGGGGATGCTATTACCCCGGTAACAGGCAGCAACGGCGTGACCGGCTATTATGTGCTGAATACCGAAAAACTGTCCGAAGCGGAGACCCACCTGGCCGTAAAGCGTCTGCTGGCCGGGGAAGAGGGGACCGGTACCCTGCCGGAGAATATGACCCTACTGACCCTGAAGGACGCCCCGGCGGTGCCCGAAGCACTGGCCAATGCCACGAACCTGACCGTAAATGCCCTGGATTATGAGGACTACAAGGCTGCCCGCGATGCCGGGGAATACGACCTGCTGTACCTGGCGGTAAGCCTGGACTACCCGGATGAGGCAGTGCTGCTCCATTGGTTCGCCAGTGCAAGCGAAAGCAACTACGCTAAGTATAATAGCGAAGAATTTGACGAAATGTTGTCAAAAATCGACACAGAAACCGAAGAATCCGCCCGAATCGGGCTGGTGAAGGGCGCCATGCAGCTGCTGGCCGAAGAGGCGGTGCTGCTGCCGCAGGATACGGGCAAGACTCCGCTGTACTGCCACGCCTCCCTTTCCGGCATCACCTGTGATGCCCAGGGCCTGTGGGACTTCGGCGATGCGAAATACACAGCATAATCGATAACAGCAAAATGAACTCCCGGCGGGCACCAACCTGCCGGGAGTTTTTCGTGGCATCAATTATGACCGGTTGTCATAATCGCACATTTTTCCGCTATCGTATGCTCCAGCATCCCCTGTGATGCCCAGGGCTTATTGGCCTTTGGCAGCGCGAAATATACGGCATGACCAATCATGATGAAGCAAGCTCCGGGGAACATCCATCATAGCGCCATATCCTTGGCAGGATGCTCTGTATGCCAAAACCCTGCTTTGGCTGCGATAGGGCAGAATTCCTGCAAGGCGCAGGTACGGGCCGCAGGTCCGCCCGCCTGCGGCGGGCGCCGCAGCTTCGCTGCGGAACCGTCCTTCGGACGGCTGGCCTGCGGCCCGTACCCGCGCCTTGCGAAGGCTCAGTCAAGGAGCTGCTGGCGCATGGATTGAAGAATGCGCTTTTCCCGCCGGGAGACCTGTACCTGCGTCATCCCCAGGCGGCGGGCCACCTCAGTCTGGGTCTTTCTGCGATAGTACCGCAGAAAGATTAGCTGCCGGTCCCGTTCCTCCAGCGAGGAAAGCAGCTGCTGCAGCGAAAGCAGATCGCTCAGCCGCTCCTCTGGGCCCTCCTCCGGCAGGTCTATCTGCCCGCTGCCATCCTCCTCACCCCCCGTCAGGGAAAGCGGCGGTGTGGTGGCGGCCAGGGCCTGGGCCACATCCTCCGGGGCCCGGCCCATGCGTTCGGCTACCTCATTCACGGTGGCCTCCCGGCCCAGCTCGCTGCCCAGCAGCTCTCGGGTGCGCCCGGCGGCCAGTCCCAGCTCCTTCAGGCTGCGGCTCACCTTTACGGTGCCTCCATCCCGGAACAGCCGGCGGATCTCCCCCAGGATGACTGGCACGGCATAGGTGGAAAACATCACCCCCCGGCTGGCATCAAAGGCCGCTGAGGCCTTCACCAACCCCATGCACCCGGCCTGGTACAGGTCATCGTATTCTATGCCCCGCCCCTTAAAGCGATGGGCGCAGGCGTGCACCAGCCCCAGGTTGTTTTCCACGCTGGTATCCTGTATGGCGGTCGCCTTTGGTTCGGCGGTAACAGGCATTTTGGTCAAACCTCCCTTGTTACCGGGCTTTTTGGCTCAGGCGGCGGCGCAGACGCACGGTGGTGCCGCCCCCCGCACGGGAGGTGACCCGCACCTCATCCATCAGCTCCTGCATCACCGCAAAGCCCAGCCCGGCCCGTTCGCTGCCGCCGGTGGTAAACAGCGGCTCCATCGCCTTTTGCACATCGGCGATGCCGCACCCGTGGTCCCGCACCTTGATGGTGACGAGATTGCTTTCCGAAAGGCTGGCAGCTATGTAGATCTCCCCAATGCGGTCCGGGTAGGCGTGAACGATGCAGTTGGTCACCGCCTCCGAAACAGCCGTTTTGATATCGCACAGCTCCTCCACGGTGGGGTCCGCCTCTGTGATGAAGGCGGCGACCAGCATCCGGGCCAGGCCCTCATTGGCGCCCCTGCTGGGAAAACTGACTTTCATGGTGTTTTTCGGCTTATTCATACGCGGCTTTCCTCCTCTATCTCCAGGCTGGCTATCCCGGCCACCCGCATTACCCGGCGGATGTGCGGCGGCATGGCCCGCAGCACCAGCTTTCCGTTCATTTCCTGCATCAGGCGGTAGCGCCCCAGCACCAGCCCTATCCCGCTGGAATCCATAAATTCCACCCCGGCAAAATCCAGCGCCAGCCGGGCGGGGCGCTCTTTTTGCACATTGCGGTCGATCTCCTCCCGCAGCTTTTGGGTGTGGTGGTGGTCCAGCTCGCCGCTCAGGCGCGCCACCATGGTATCGCCGTTGGTTTCTATTGTGACCGGCATTTTAACAGCCTCCTTTGGAGAAATTTGTTTGTAATTTTTTCGCCTGACGGCGTTTTTTGACCGAGCAAAGGAGAGAAGCACGGTCGATGAAAAAGTCCTTTCACTAATACGGCAAAATGGAGCCTTTTTTGCATGTGAAAGGTTAATATTTCACAACTTTTAATGGAAAGTTTACATTATGGGAAGATATTGGGCGAAGATCGCACAAATATCGGATTTTGCTGGGAAATTGCAACTGGGATTTATTATGCGAATTTGGGGGGGTGAGGGGGTCGCGGTGGATGGGGATGCGGAGCCGAGCACCGCCAGTGGCGGATGCAGCGAGGCGGAGCATCCGTAGCGGTCGAAAAAATCGAGCGAGCGAGCAGCGCGAAGATTTTTTCGGGCACCGCAAGGCGGTGGGGGCAGATGCGCCTGCGGCTACCTTGGGAGCGTATCTGTGCGCAGTACGGACGATGCTTCAGCATCGTTCGTATCCAGCACTGCAAGCGACAGAAAGGGGTTCGTCAAGGGGGAATCTGTCCCTCTTGACCGTATTTTGGTTCCTTTTGTACGCACAAAAGGAACGCCACGGCGGCGAGCCGTACAGATTATGCCTTTGCAAAAGGCTGCGCGACGCCGAAGGTGATCACAAACTGGCCCCCGCCGGATAGGCGAAATAAAACCAAGTCATAGTTTGTGCCGGCAATCCCTCAGTCAGCCATGTGGCTGACTGCTCCCATTACACAGGGGAGCCCTTGGGTTGGTGTGACGCCGAAGGCGAGATGATATTCGAATTATTTTTACGATAAAATAAAAAAACCAAGCCCCTATTCAAAAGAATAGAAGCTTGGCATCAAATATTCTGTCAAAACATGGGCTATGCTTTAATTTTTCTTCAGCGCTTCCATCATCACCGGCCGGACGGCGGAAGCCAGGTACAGCGAGCCGAAAACCAGCACACCATGTTCCCCGGCGGTAGCCAGCGCCAGCCGGGCGGCTTCCTCGCAGTCGGGGCATATGGTGATATCCCGGCATACCCCGCGGGCCAGCTCGGCAAATTCTTCGGCCGGGCAGCTGCGCGGGTTGGGCACCGTGGTAATGATCATGCGGGTGCAGTAGGGGGCCATCATCCGCAGCACCGGCAGGCAGTCTTTATCCCGCAGCATGCCCACCACCGCCGTCAGGTCGCGCAGGTCCAGGGCTTTTAGGGCTTCACACAGGGCCCGGCCGCCATTGGGATTGTGGGCGCCATCCACCAGCACGGGCGGGGACTGCCGCAGCAGTTCCAGCCGGGCGGGGAACCGCGCCGCGGCAATACCGGCGGCAATGGCCGAAGACGGCAGCGCAAAGCGGCTGCTGGAAAGCGCGTTTAGCGCTTCCACCGCTGTGATGGTGTTCAGCACCTGATGAGGGCCGGGTAGGGGAATGAAAATCTCCTGGCCGCGGTAAAGAATACGGCTGCCGGTCAAATCGGCGGAGAGGACAGAAAGCACGGTCCGGTCGGGGAGGATCAGGGGATCGTCCTCTTCCTTGGCCCGGCGGCGGATGACCGCCAGCGCTTCCTCCTCCTGGTCCGGGTAGCAGATGACGGTGCTGCCCCGCTTGAGGATGCCGCATTTTTCCCCGGCGATGGCGGCCAGCGTATCCCCCAAAATGGCGGTGTGGTCATAATCGATGCGGGTGATGACCGCTACCAACGGGGGCGGGATGATATTGGTGGCATCCAGGCGGCCGCCCAGGCCCACTTCCAATACAGCAATATCGCAGCCGGCTTCGGCAAACCAGGTAAGCCCCAGCACCGTGACCAATTCAAACTCAGTGGGGGGATCGCCCGCGGCTTTGAATTCCTCAGCGATGGGGCGCAGCCGGGTGGCTAGTGCCGCCAGTGCTTCCTCCGGGATCATTTCGCCGTCGATCTGCATCCGCTCCCGGAATTCCAGGATGAAGGGGGAGATGAATTTGCCGGTTTTGAAGCCGCCGGCGGTAAGGGCTGAGGCGATCATGGTGGTGGTGCTGCCTTTGCCGTTGGTGCCGGCCACATGGATATAGGGCACCTTGAGATGGGGATCGCCCATGCGGTGCAGCAGGCGGCCCATGCGGCCCAGCCCCAGCCGGCTGCCAAAGCGTTCAGTGCCGTGGATCCAGGCAAGTGTTTCGGGATAATTCATCGTTAGGCCCTCCTTTGGGGGAATTTGGGAAGTTGCTTTTCTAGGAAGAAAAGCAGGCAAAAGATATTTATGGCAAATTTGTAGTCGCCTGTCGGCGTCGCGGAGTCTTTTGCAAGGGCAAAACCTGCACGCCTACCCGGCGGGGGCCTCCTTTTGCGCCGCCAAAAGGAGGCAAAAGCGGGTCAAGGGGGACCGGGCTTCCCCCTTGACAAACCCCTTTGACGCTTTGCTGTGCTGGCTACGAATTTAGATTTTTCATTATCGAAAAACCCAAATCCGTACTGCGCACAGATACGCTCCCAAGGTAGCCTGCGGCAGCATTTGCCCCCTTCCCGTTCCCCTCCCCCGTGGCGGGGGAGGGGCCGTCTGGGCAAATAGCTGCTTGTTCAACCCATAGTCTCGGCAGCGTGACTATCTGCGATTGGTTTGCGGAAACCAAATAAAATGCGCTTGCCCCCTGCACCCGGACAGCGGACTGCACCGCGCCGCAAAGGGCACGGTGCAGAGAAAAAGCGATTACTGCCGCATGGCGGCGATGGATTCCAAAATCTTGGCCATGCGTTCCTTGTGCTGGGCCAGCTTGGCGCGCTCGGTTTCGATGAGCTGGGCGGGGGCCTTGGCGACAAAGCCGGGGTTATCCAGCTTGCGGCCGATGAAATCAATGTCGCTCTGGCACTTTTCGCGTTCCTTTTCCAGGCGGGCCAGTTCCTTTTCCCGGTCGATCAGCTCGTCCATCGGGATGAGGGCGCGGGCGGCATGGGTGATGATCTGAACGGCGCCGGGCAGCTCGAACTTTTCACCGACCTCGACCTCCGAGGCGGAGGCCAGGCGCTGCAGGAACGGGATGCCATTTACGAAAATCTCGGTTTCGGCGGTTTCGATATAGACCTTGGCCTTTTTGGAGGGCGGGATGTTCATTTCGGTGCGCTGGTTGCGGATAGCCCGGATGATATCAATGATCTTCTGGAAATCGGCCTCCTCCTTCTGGAAGGAAAGCTCCTCGCTCCAGGCGGGCCACTGGGAGATCATGATAGCTTCCGCCTCGCCCTCGTGGGGCAGGCTCTGCCAGATCTCCTCGGTGATGAAGGGCATGAAGGGGTGCAGCAGCTTGAGGGTATTGGCCATGACATACACCAGTACCTTTTGGGCATTGAGGGCGGTTTCGCCGCCCGCCTGCAGACGGCTCTTTACCAGCTCGATGTACCAGTCGCAGAGGATATCCCAGATGAAATCGTAGAGCTTTGCGGAAGCGACGCCCAGCTCGAATTTTTCGAGGTTATCGGTGACCTCCTTCACAAGGTCATTGTAGAGGGTGAGCACCCACTTATCCTCGGTGGCGAGGGTTTCGGGCAGCTCGATTTTGGTGATCTCATCGGAGAGGTTCATTTGGATGAAGCGGGTGGCGTTCCAGATCTTATTGGCGAAGTTGCGGGCGGCCTTCACCTTTTCATCCATATAGCGGGTATCATTGCCGGGGCTGTTGCCGGTCACCAGCATAAAGCGCAGGGCATCCGCGCCGTACTGGTCGATGACCTCCAGCGGGTCTACGCCGTTGCCGAGGGATTTGCTCATCTTGCGGCCCTGGGCATCCCGCACCAGGCCATGAATGAGGACGGTATCAAAGGGCTTTTTGCCGGTGTATTCCAGACCGGAGAAGATCATGCGGGAGACCCAGAAGGTGATGATATCGTAGCCGGTGACGAGGGTGGAGGTGGGGTAGAATTTGCGCATCTCGGGAGTGTCATCCGGCCAGCCCAGGGTGGAGAAGGGCCACAGCGCGCTGGAGAACCAGGTATCCAGGGTATCGGGGTCCTGGGTCATGTGGCCGCCGCACTTGGGGCAGGTTTCGATGCCCTGAATGGTGACCACCGTTTCGCCGCAGTCATCGCAGTAGTAGGCGGGGATGCGGTGGCCCCACCACAGCTGGCGGCTGATGCACCAGTCCCGGATGTTCTCCATCCAGTGGAAGTAGTTTTTATCGAAGCGCTCCGGAACGAAGCGGATGTCTTTCTCACGGACAGCCTTGATGGCGGGCTCTGCAAGGGGTTTCATCGAGACGAACCACTGCTTGGAGACCATGGGCTCGATGGTGCTGTGGCAGCGGTAGCAGGTGCCTACATCGTGGCGCAGCGGCTCCACCGATTTGAGGGCGCCGCAGGCTTCCAGATCAGCCAGAATGGCCTTGCGGGCCTCCCGGGTGGTCATGCCGGCGTACTTGCCGCAGTCCAGCACCTCCGGCTCGCCGGCGGCAGCCTTGCCGGTGCGGAACAGCTCATCGGCGGCGGCTTTATCGGCGGCACCGGTCATACGGCCATCGTAGGTGAATACACGGACACGGGGCAGATTATGGCGCTCGCCTACCTCGAAGTCATTGGGGTCGTGGGCGGGGGTGATCTTTACGACGCCGGTGCCCTTTTCCATATCGGCGTGCTCATCGCAGACGATGGGGATTTCCTTATTCAGCAGCGGCAGGATGACATGGCAGCCGTGCAGGTGGGCGTAGCGGGGATCCTCGCCATTGATGGCCACGGCGGTATCACCCAGCATGGTTTCGGGACGGGTGGTGGCCAGCTCCAGCTGCTCGCCGGTCTCCTTGACGGTGTAGAGCAGATGCCAGAAGCTGCCGTCCTGCTCCTCGTATTCTACCTCGGCATCGCTGATGGAGGTATTGCAGGTGGGGCACCAGTTGACCATGCGGTTGCCGCGGTAGATGAGGCCCTGATCGTACAGGCGCTGAAACACCAGCTGCACCGCACGGGAGCAGCCCTCATCGAGGGTGAAGCGCTCCCGCTCCCAGTCGCAGCTGGAGCCGAGCTTTTTGAGCTGGCTGACGATGCGCCCGCCGTACTGGCGGCGCCATTCCCAGGCGCGCTCCAAAAAGCCTTCGCGTCCGATCTCCTCCTTGGTGACGCCTTCCTTGCGCATGGCTTCCACGATCTTGGCCTCGGTGGCGATGGAGGCGTGATCGGTGCCGGGCAGCCACAGGGCCTCGTAGCCCTGCATGCGGCGCCAGCGGATCAGCGCGTCTTGAAGAGTATTATCCAGCGCGTGCCCCATATGCAGCTGGCCGGTGATATTGGGGGGCGGAATGACGATGGTGTAGGGTTCCTTTTTGCTTTCGGCATCGGCGTGGAAGTAGTTTTTATCCAGCCAGAATTGGTAGGTGCGGTCTTCGACCTGCTTGGGGTCATAGACCTTTTCCAGTTGTTTTGCCATGGGGATCCTCCTTTTTTCTTTTGGGGTGGTGCGGCCGATGATTGGCAGTGAAAAAACAGCCGGGCGGCGGCAGGCGGGGAAAATAAAAAAGCCCGCTGATTTTTCCACAGAAAGGAAAACAGCAGGACGCATTTCTTGGCGCGGTACCACCTGGTTTCGTGCCGAAGCGGCACGCACTCATTTTCCGTAACGGGGAACGCCGTTGCCGCTTAAAAAAATTCGGCGGCACCGCTCGGCGGCGACTTTCTCCGTTTTCCGCCGCAGCCTTTGCACCGGACGGCTGCTCTCTGGGGGTCGGGGGGAACGGGTACTCCTCCGCTTCAAAGCGTTTTTTGTTATCCCGGTTATTTTACCGCAGGGGAGGGGGATTTGTCAAGGTGGGAAGGGGATTTTTGCGGGGAATTTGCGCAGGGCGCGGAGATCGGGCGGCAGCCCCGCCGGCCGCGGGCCGGCGAAAGGGGCGCCCCCGCA
>ERZ773208.1739-NODE-1739-length-16303-cov-7.321886_pt1 | contig 16303 bp, 14 predicted proteins | sample MGYA00581006_ERZ773208 | MGnify/ENA primary metagenome ERZ773208 (study PRJEB29015, sample SAMEA2737793) | human gut metagenome | biome: human gut; feature: human-associated habitat; material: faeces | place: China | collected 2012 ... | reverse complement strand
TGAAAATGACCCTTAATGACCTTGACCCTTAATGACACGCTAGATGAACTTGTGAATTTTACATGATATAGGTTGAAAATATGTTTGAATGTGTTGGTTATTAGTGCGTTATGTGTATTTCGTTATATTCATACTCTAATATTTTGTGTATAATAATTATCTACATATTAAGTCGCTTCAGTTAGCTGATATGTTGTTCGATTCTACATTTTTATCCTTGTTTCCTGTTGCATTTTGTCAAAAATACGTCATATTAGAGGCGGATTCACGTCTGAGGAGGGGCATTTTTTTACCCTTAGAAGAGGGGGTAAAACATCTTCCTAACCCCCATATTTTGCATTTTTCCGTTAAATAACGTGATAAAATTCTTGGGTTTGCCAACTTTTTATTATCTTTGCTAGCAATTAACAAATTATTGACGTAGCAATAGTCTGGAAAGCTAGAAACTACATAATAACAGTACTAAGATGAAAAGGTGTAACTTCTTGACGTACAAAGCTTTAGGGGGTAATTTTGCTCAGGCAAAGTTAGTCCAATATCATCATGTTCTTATCCGCAGGCGAATATTATCTTATTTTTATATGATAATAGTCGCTTTTTTTATGCTTTCTTCCACCGCCTGTTCTAGCGACGAAGAAACAGAAAAATCAGAGGTTTTTCATTACGAAACCACATTTTTAGCCCACGAATGGCAGATTTCAGCCCTTTATCAGCGCGTTGGAAGTATCTTTATCGACGTAAAAGAGGCTCCTTTGTTCTGCAGTTTCACCTCAGATGCTATTTCTTTCTCCGAAACGACGGAAGTGAACCACTTCGACGAAGGCGGTAAAATAACCCAAACTACCACCGAAAACGTTGCTTGCGGTCAGTACACCTATTTAATAAAGGAGAACAAAATACAGATAGATAATCAGATATTCACCATTACGGACAACAACGGGACCCTCGTTCTGCAGAATGAGGACTGGAAGCTTGTGCTCGTAGAAAAATAAACATATTATGGCTAAGAAACAAGATACAATCAGCATTGGTTTTGAAGAGAAAATATGGAAGGCTGCCGATATTCTGAGAGGCAACCTCAGCGCTTCGCAATACGAGGGCGTAGTGCTCGGACTCATTTTTCTGAAATACATCAGCGACCGCTTCGAACAGAAGTTCCAGGAGCTGCAGGGCGACGAATACGCCGACCCGGAAGATAAGGACGAATACACTGCCGAGAACATCTTCTTTGTGCCTGCTGAAGCCCGATGGAGCAAGATTAGTGCTGCTGCCCACACCCCGGAAATAGGCGTGATAATAGATGATGCGCTTACCGCCATTGAGCGTGAGAACGAAAGACTGAAGGGCATTCTGCCTAAGAATTTCGCCCGTCAGGAGCTGGACAAGCGCCGTCTGGGCGATGTGGTAGATCTTTTTACGAACATAGAAATGCACGATGCTGGCGAGGAGAAAGACCTGCTGGGCAGAACCTACGAATACTGCCTGCAGCAGTTTGCCAGCCTGGAGGGCAAGAATGGTGGCGAGTTCTATACGCCTTCCTGCATTGTCCGCACGCTGGTAGAGATTCTGGAACCTTACGAGGGAAGAGTCTATGACCCTTGCTGCGGAAGCGGCGGTATGTTTGTGCAGAGCGCCAAGTTTATAGAGCGCCACAAGGGAAACCTGCGCAAGATCAGTATCTATGGTCAGGAGGCAAACCCTGATACGTGGAAGATGGCGCACATGAACCTTGCCATCCGTGGCTTGGATGCGAACCTGGGCAATATCTTTGCCGACACATTCTATGATGACCAGCACCCTACGCTGAAGGCAGATTACATTCTTGCCAATCCTCCTTTCAATCTCAGCGACTGGGGACAGAGTGCGCTTCAGGAAGATGTGCGCTGGCAGTATGGTTTGCCACCAGCTGGCAACGCCAACTTTGCGTGGATGCAGCACATGATTCACCATCTGGCTCCAAACGGAAAGATAGGTTTGGTGCTGGCGAATGGTGCGCTTTCGAGTCAGAGTGGCGGCGAGGGACAGATTCGCCAAGCCATCATCGAGGCCGACCTGGTAGAGGGAATCGTGGCTTTGCCTTCACAGCTGTTCTACAGTACGGGTATTCCTGTAAGTCTTTGGTTTATCAGCCGCAACAAGGCGCAGAAGGGCAAGACCGTGTTTATCGACGCCCGCAACTTAGGCTCGATGGTAACCCGTAAGCTTCGTGAGCTGATGCCTGATACGGATATTAAAAAAATCTCTGACACCTTCCATGCTTTCCAGCAGGGAACTCTCGAAGATGAAAAGGGTTTCTGTGCCGTATGCACCACCGAGCAGATTGCTGCTCAGGACTTCATCCTGACTCCTGGCAGATACGTAGGAATCGCTGAAGACGAAGGCGACGGAGTGCCTTTTGAGGAGAAAATGACGAATCTCACTTCCGAGCTGAAGCAGCTGTTTGAGGAAAGCAAGAAGCAGGAAGAAGAGATCAGATTGCAGTTGAAGAAAATAGGATGGGAGGTGTAAGTATGGAGTGGAAAGAAGTTAGATTGGGGGATATTGTATCCATTAAAAGTGGATTAGCCTATAAGGGTGCCTTTATTGGCAAAGGTGAAAATATTCTGCTAGGAATGGGATGCGTATCTTTTAAAGATAAGTTTCTATTTTCTGGTGCTAGACCTTATGAGGCTGATTGTGATGATAAATATTGTGTTGAGCCTGGTGATATTGTTTTGGCAACACGACAACAATCTGATAATCTCCCAATATTAGCAATGCCAGCCATAATTCCGTCTTCATTGAAGGCAAAAAAGATTATTTATGGTACAAATCTTTATAAGGTAGAAAACCATTCTGAAGTAACGAACGATTTTCTTTTTTGGCAATTAAAAACGCCTGATTATATAGATTATATTTCGTCTGTAAAGACTGGTTCTGTAGTTAGGATGGTAACCAAGAAGAATGTTGAAGACTATGTCTTTAGGTGTCCGCCTAAAGAGGTTAGAGATAGGATATCTAAACTTCTTTGGGGGCTCGACCGTAAGATAGAGTTGAACAACAAGATCAATGCTGATTTGGAGGAGATGGCGCAGGCTATTTTCAAGAATTGGTTCGTTGACTTTGAGCCTTTCAAGGATGGTAAGTTCGTGGATAGTGAATTGGGAATGATTCCGGAAGGATGGAAAGTAGGAACGCTTGAGGATATTGCTGAAATTACTATGGGGCAATCACCTGCAGGAAATAGCCTAAATGAAAACAGAGAAGGTATGATGTTCTATCAAGGAAGCTCTGATTTTGTTTTTCGTTTTCCAAGCATAAGAGTTTTTACAACTGAGCCCAAAAGATTAGCAGTTGCCAACTCTGTACTCTTTAGTGTAAGAGCCCCTGTCGGAGATATTAATGTTGCAAAAGAAGAATGTTGTATTGGTCGAGGTGTGGCTTCTATTAAATCAAAAAGTTGTCACGACTCTTATTTGTTTTATACAATGAAGTCGTTGCATAAACTCTTTGATTCCTTTGATGGAGAGGGAACTGTTTTCGGAAGTATAAATAAAAAAACGCTTTCTGCGATTCAAATATTACTTCCATTAGATGGCATAGTAGAGCAATTTAATGATGTTGCATCTTCTTTTGATAATAGAATTAGAAGTCTATCAGAGGAGAACTCCCGCCTCTCCCTTCTCCGAGACACCCTTCTCCCTCGCCTCATGTCAGGCGAGCTGGAAGTCCCAGAATAAGAAGAGCAACGAAAGAAAATAACGAGAAAGAAAATATAAAATATTAACAATATGGCAGACGACAAGAAATTCACCGAAGACGCATACGAGCAAACGCTCATTGCCCTGTTCCGCGACGAACTCGGCTATGCGTACGAATGTGGCTACGACGTGGAGCGCGACTATAAGGAGCCCTTCTATCGTGCCGATTTGGTCGCCTCAATGCGACGGCTTAATCCTCAACTGCCAGCCGATGCAATGGATGAAGGTATCAAGCAAATCGCCAACATCAGCATCGGTACTTTAGAACAGAACAACGAGCAGTTTACACTCTGGATGCAAAACGGTCTGGAGGTGGGATTCCTGCAAGATGGCGAAGAACGAACAGCCCTGATGAGGCTCATCGACTTCGACCATCCCGAAAGAAATCTCTTCAAGGTGGTGAACCAGTGGAGAGTAGAAGAGTATAAGAACAAGCGCTGCGACATGGTGGTGATGGTCAACGGATTGCCCCTCGTGGTGGTGGAGCTGAAAAGTGCCATTTCCGAAGACGCAACCATCGACGACGCCTACAAGCAGATCAGAAACTATCAGCAGGACATTCCAAGCCTCTTCAGCTACAACGCCTTCAACGTAATCAGCGACATGAGCGAAACACGTGCCGGAACCATCACCGCCAAGCTGGAACGCTACATGGAATGGAAGACCATAGACGGCTCATACGAGTCAACCCTCTTCGCCGACTATCGCACCTTCTTCCTCGGCATGTTCCAGCAGCAGCGACTGCTCGACATTCTGCAGAACTTCATCTGCTTCGACAAGAACCAGGGCAAATACGCCAAGATTCTAACCGCCTACCATCAGTACTACGCCGTGGGCAAAGCTCTGCAGCGCACCCGTACCGCAGTGGAAGGCAACGGAAAAATCGGCGTGTTCTGGCACACGCAGGGTTCGGGCAAAAGCCTCTCCATGGTGTTCTACGCCCACCAGCTGGTGCAGCGACTGCCCGAAGTAACCATCGTGGTGGTAACCGACCGCAAGGACCTCGACAACCAGCTCTTCGGTCAGTTTTGCCGCTGCCAGGACTTCCTTCGTCAGGAACCTCAGAACGCCCAGAGCCGTGAAGACCTGGGCAATCTGCTCCGTAACCGAAAGAGTGGGGGAATCATCTTCACCACCATTCAGAAGTTTGAAGAAGGCGACTCGGCTCTCTCCACCCGCCGCAACATCATCGTAATGACCGATGAGGCGCACCGCTCGCAATACGGCGATGAGCACTGGGACAACAAGAGTCTGACGATGAAGAAGGGATTCAGCCAGAAGATGAGAGAAGCCCTGCCAGGCGCCTCGTTTATCGGCTTCACCGGAACGCCTATCAGCGACCGCGACAGAGACACGGAGGAAGTGTTCGGCAACTACATCGACGTTTACGACATGAGTCAGGCAGTGGATGATGGAGCCACCCGTCCGGTTTATTACGAGAGCCGTGTGGTGAACCTGAACCTCGACGAAGACACGATGAACCTGCTGAACGATGAGTTCGACAACCTAGCCGATGAGGGAGCCACCGAGGAGCAGATCAGGCAGGCGAAGCAGGAGCACAGCCGGCTGGAAGTGCTCTTGGGTGAAGACGCCACCATCGACACGCTGGTAAAGGACATCATCCTGCACTACGAGCTGAACCGGGCGCAGGAACTCACCGGCAAGGCAATGATCGTGGCTCTGACCCGAAGCATCGCCATCAAAATCTACCGCAAGATGCTGGAGCTTCGCCCCGGGTGGACGGAGAAAGTAAAGGTAGTGATGAGCGGTTCGAACCAGGACCCCGAAGACTGGCAGCCGATTATCGGCAACGAAGCCTACAAGAAGGAACTGGCAAGAAAATTCAAAGACAACGACGATGAGATGAAAATCGCCATCGTAAGAGATATGTGGCTTACGGGCTTCGATGTTCCGTCGCTCGCCACCATGTACGTATATAAGCCGATGAGCGGCCATAACCTGATGCAGGCAATAGCCCGAGTGAACCGAGTGTTCCCGGGCAAGGAAGGCGGACTGATAGTGGATTACGTAGGCATTGCGCAGGCGCTGAAGAGTGCCATGCAGCAGTACACCAACCGTGACCGCCGCCGCTTTGGAGACCCCGACATCGCCAAGACCGCCCTGGTGAAATGGAAGGAAGAGATGGAAATCTGCCGTGACCAGCTTCATGGTTTCGACTATTCCGGCTTCTTCGAGCAGGACAACTCGAAGCGGGCACTCGCCATTACGAGCGGAGCCAACTTCCTGAGTTCTCCAGCCATGGTTCAGCGCAAGAAGAATTTCATGGAGCACAGCAATCTGCTTCACAACGCCACCACGCTCTGCCGTTCGCTTCTGGATGAGCAGCAGAAGGCAGAGGTGTGCTATATGGATGCGTTGCGCGTGATGATGCTCAAACTCTCGCAGAAGGGCAAGATCAGCCGCCATGAAATCAACGAGCGCATCGGTGAGCTGCTCCGTCAGAGTGTGAAGACCGACGGAGTCATCAATCTCTTCGGCGACCGCCAGATAGAGTTCTCGCTCTTCGACGACGCCTTCATCCAGGAGGTGAAGAACATGAAGGAGCGCAACCTGGCGGTGGAACTGCTCACCAAACTGATGAAAGAGAAAATCAAGCAGCAGCAGAAGACCAACGTGGTTCAGAGCGACCTCTTCTCCGACATGCTCAGCCAGAGTCTCTCCAACTATCTGAAGGGCTTGCTCACCAACGAGGAAGTGATAGAGGAACTGTTGAAGATGGCTCAGCAGATGAAGCAGGCAGAGGCAGAGGGCAACGACCTGGGACTTTCGCCCGAGGAGAAGGCATTCTATGATGCGCTCTCCACGCCCGAAGGAGTGCGGCAGGCTTACTCCGACGAGGAGTTTGTGGCGCTGACCCGGGAACTGACAGAAGTCTTGCACCGCAACCGCACCATCGACTGGAACCGGAAGGAATCAGCCAGGGCGAAGATGCGAGTGATGGTGAAGCGACTGCTCAAAAAGTATAAGTATCCACCAGAGGGTGCAGAAAAGGCGCTGGAAACTGTGATGCGCCAATGCGACCACTGGGCGGATGATGAAGAAAACGTAGTATAAACCCTTTAAAATTTGAAGTAAGAAACAGAAAGTAAACAAGAAAAATAACATATAGATATTGACGCTGATTATCTGCACTTCTACAGTATTTAGAACCTGCAAAATTCAAAAACGACAAGAAGAAGGTGACAGCAAGGCGTCCACTCCTCTACGGCGTGGGCAGTACTTGTTTGTACCTTGTCGTAGGTTCTTGCAGGTACCTTAATACTGGTACTTACAGGGAACCCCATGCCGCTTATTTAAACAACATAACAAATCAAACCTAGAAAAGTAATATGCAGACAGAGGAAATACCAAATACTGACAATAACTACAATTCTCTTCTGAAGATTTCATCAGAAGAAGATCTTTTTGTGGAAGATGAAGTAACAGGAGTCAAGAAATACACTCCAGTAACAACTACTGATGTGGGTCAGTTTAAGAGAGAGGCAGAACATTTGTATAATGAGATTCAGCATGCTAAAGATGAATTTAGATGGAATGCAGGAAAGCATAAAGGTCTTACCTGTTATTTTCATATTTACCAGAACCTTGCCGAGCAGTTGACAGATTTTCTTAATTATATTCATACGCTCCATAAGAAAGTCTACATTTCCATCTACAAGAGCTACGATGATGAATTCATGGGGATTTATACTGATGTTTTAGAGAAGGTGCTCCAGGATATTCAGACCATCGCCCGGAAGCATTCAGACTATTTGCTCGATAAGGAAGAGGAGTATGGTCAGATTCCCTATGCCAAGGCTATTTTCGAGCAATGCGAGAAGCTTAAAGTTCCTGCCGGAGACGACTTCCCCCGTTTTGATTCCCATTTCAAGAACTTTGTCTCTACCGGTTTGCAGATGGCTTTGGCAGAAACCATCTCCACAGTAAGTACTATTTGTGCCGATTTCCTAGCCTTATACAGAACCCGCCTTTTCCGCACTGACCGTGAGGCTGTGATTATTTACCATTATATCAAGCGAATTTTCGACGAGCGCACGCTACCTGACCATCTGAAACATGAGGTAAAGGTAAAGAAACGTCATCTGAGAGAGAGAAGAATAGATATTACCACTTTGAGCTTGCAGAAAGTAATGAATGATATTGAAGGGAAATACAGCAATTATACGCTTTGTTCAGACTGGTTTGAGCGAGAGGAGGATGAGGAAGAAGAACTTGTCCGTACGCTAGTCAGGGAGCAGGCTTCTCCCGAGGATTTTGAAACGCTATTCAAGTATCAGGGTGAGCATAAAATGTGGGAGGCTGAAATAGCCAGGGCTGATGATTTTGAGCGTAACAGCGACTCTTTCTTTGTGAACTGGGTAGATTCCATAAAGTTGGAGGAGAAGTTGAAGTTCTGGATAAAAGGCAACATTACGTCTCAGCAAAGCTGGTACATAGTCTGGTGCCTGATGAAATATACGTTCCACATGGTGCGTGATAATCAGGACAAGGCAGCCTTTGCCGCCCGCATGAACCTGATGTTTCCGGATGCAGAAAAGAAATGTGTGGTGGAGTCGTTCCGCAAGCAGGAAACGCAGAAGAACCACAACCACCATTTTTCGGAGTGGCTTGAGGGTTCAGACCCCGATTATCATACCGCCCAGGATCTGTATTATAAGCTGGCGAAAAGGGATGGTTATATGAGAAGTATTTGAGTTGGTATAGGAAAGTAGAGAGGAAGATTTAGAGATAACTATCGTCCCTGGGTATAAAAACAAGGATAAATCCGGTAATATTCTACGGCGTTTTTGAAAATATTCCGTAGAATATTACCGCTTTTCAAAAAAATATTGTATTTTTGCAGCGACAATGATATTAATATTAATATAAATGTGATATGGACAATATAGTTTGTAAAGTGGAAGCACTAGGAGGCACAATCTCTACTACTGATATTCCTCATATGGCAGAGTATAAGCGATTGTTGAGAGCTAAGGAACGTGGCGACTTGATCAAGTTGCGCCAGGGCATTTATGCTGTTCCGGAAGCCCTGCTGAATACAATGATAGATGTGGAGCGTATTGTTCCTAAAGGTGTTGTGTGTCTATACAATGCCTGGGCTTATCATCAGCTTTCGACAACTGTTCCACCAGCTTTTTGCATTGCCATCGCCAATAAACGGAAAGTAGAGATTCCTGAAACGCTTCCTATAGAATTGTATTATTGGAAGAAGGAGAATCTGGAGTTTGGCATTATGGAAGCAGAAATATCCGGTTTTCATGTTCGCATAACCGACTTGGAGCGAAGTGTTTGTGATGCAGTGAAATACAGAAACAAATTGGGGCTGGATGTTTGTGCGGAAGTGATTCGTTCTTATTTAAGAAAGCCCAATCGCAATCTCACTCGTTTGCAGGATTACGCCAAACGCCTCAGAGTGTACAATACATTGAAAAATTATGTTGAAATAGCTATAGAATAAGATGGGAAAGAAAAACTACGGTAAGTCTGTTAAGACCCGCTTGCTCAATCTGATGAATGAGACAGGCTATAAATATATGTATCTCTTGGCAAGATATTTCAACGAGAGGTTGCTTTACAGAGTATCTGTAAGCCAATATAAGGACAATTTTTTGCTGAAAGGTGGCTCTTTGCTTTATGCTATGAACGGACTTGAGGCACGTCCTACAGTAGATGTTGATTTCATGGCAGATAGAATTAGCCGTGATAGGGATTTCCTTGCGCACGTGTTCCAGGAAATTTTGGGCATTGTATGCGATGAGGATGGAGTATCGTTTGATGTTAACAGCATTAAGTTGGAGCCTATAACTGTTGAAAAGAAGTATCCTGGCACAAGATTTTACTTTACGGCCCACATGGATACTATCGCTTACAATATGTCTGTTGACATTGGCTTTGGTGATGTTGTAACTCCATATCCAACAACTATTGACTTCCCATTGCTTTTGCCTGACATTCCATCTGTGAACATACAGGCATATTCCTTGGAGACTGTTGTTGCCGAGAAATTCCATACGATGATAGACCGTGATGTGCTCAACAGTCGCATGAAAGATTTCTTCGACTGTTATCAGCTCCTGACAAAGAGAGACTTGTCTGATGACACATTATATGATGCAATCAAGGCGACTTTCGATAATAGAGGGCTTACATACAATCCCGAATTGCAGTTGTTTACAGAAAGTTTTGCGACAGACGCAGCACGTATAGTTCGCTGGAAAGCATTTCTGAAAAAGATTCAATGGAAAGAAACTCTTGATTTCAAGACTGTTATGGAAGTAATAAAGGAAAGGTTGCAGCCTATGGCTGAAAGATATTGGGGGAAGTAGTGCGTTGTGGAGTCGTCTCGCAAGCAGGAAATGTAGAAGAACCACAACCACCATTTTTCGGAGTGGCTTGCAGGCTCCGATCCCGATTATCATACCGCCCCGGATCTGTATTATAAGCTGGCGAAAAGGGATGGTTATATGAGAAGTATTTGAGAGAGGATGGAGAAGGGAAGGTGCGATGGGAGGACGCACCTTCCCTTATATGTTGTAAGTAAAGTGAACCCTTTGAAATATTTCTTATACTTACCAACCACGATACTATCAACTAACAACCGATTGAATTTAGATTTTGACTAAATCAATCGGTTGTTTAGCGATAGTTCTTTATTTTGATTTACAAATCAATCTAAACACAACATAAAACAAGCCTAGAATAAGTGGAGGAAGAAAAGAATACTGTTTATCAATCCAATTATAAAATAGATTCACAAATGAAAACATAGTCATCATCAATGAAAGGATTCCCGTTGAAGTCACCACATAATCATTTATCCGTTGTAATAGTCTATGTCTATACTTTGAATCTAAGTAAGAACGAAAACCATTGTTCATCTTTGCAACTTCTTCGCCTTTGGTAGTAATCTGAATTCCTCTTTTATTTATTCTAACTAATCCATGTTCAACTTCAAGACATTTGAGCACACTTTCTGTATAAAGATAATGTTCCTTCTCCTCGTTCCCTCCTAAAGAAAACTCGTGCTTCAATCTTTTCCACACATAATCTGTTAGGGAAGAACCATTTTTCTCTAAAAGGACACGTAGAACAAAAGTTTTCCACTTATCCAAATCGTAGTAGCCATCTTCCATTTTCATTTTTATCCTCTGTCTATAACATATTGACCATTCAACCCCGAAATGATTATTTGTGAATCCTTTTTAGAAAGGGTAACGGTCTAATTGGGGTAGCTTTATTCTTAATTTCTCTATTGAAGGGAAAATTTAAATGATGGCAGGATAATATATTCTGCCATCAATACAACTCCTACCTTCACCCTTTTGCCGCAATGAGGGCTTGTTTTTAGAGACATTTTATTGCGGAGTGTTGTACCAGCGGTCACATGTATAGCGTGTTTGACTCACGTCGTATAGCGATACAACTGGGCCGTACTGAAGATAGATAAAAGAAGCCGGATTGTCCTTTAGTAGGTAACTACCTAAAGTGACAGTACCATTCTTTGTCTCGTAGGTAGTTGTGAAGTCTATCACGTCACCTATTACAAACTGTACGGTTCCATCGGCATTGAAAATCATTTTTGCTTCATATGTTTTCGCTGTGCCGTTTTTGGTGTCCGTCAACTGAACCTTATTGTACCATGTGCCATGTAAAGCCCCATCGTGGATTGTCTCGTCGGTCTTGTCTTCTGTCATGTTCTTATGGTAGTAAATATAGCAAGACTTTCCATCTGTACCTGTACCAACGATATATGGCTTTGGCTCTGTTATCGTTATTGAGCCAGGTTTGTCAGAACTGATAGTTCCACCAGATGTATCTTTCTCTGTATGTACGTTGCTATATGTACCATGGAAAAACTTGCTAGCATCAAAATTTGGTTGGGTGCTCGATGTTATTGCTGCTGTTAGTCGGTTGCCATCTAACTGCCATGTTCCGAAATAAAGGTAAGCTTGGCTTGTCAAACCGCCAGTTGTAACGTTTGCGCTACTTTCGCATACCAATAGGTGGTTCTTGTAGAAAGAATAAGTTTCGTTGCCAATGGTCCACTCTTTACCAGGGAGATATTCACTTGCGGCAATCAAATCATCTTTGTCACCATCATCGTCGCTGCCACCGCAGGCAGTTAGGGATATGGTGGTAAATGCTATCGCCATGAGGGCGATAATTTGGCGTAATGTTTTCTTAGATTTCTTCATTTTCTGATGTTTTTGTTTTTTAATATCTAAATATTTGTTTGCAAAGGTATAAATAAACTCCGAGAAAACCACAGCTTTTTGAAGTTTTTTTAGCAAGCAAGGAGTATTTATTTTTTGTTTGTGATGGTGATGGCTCTATTAGCATTATAATTGTTATCATAATCATTCCAGAATGCGTCATCTTTGCATTTGACGTTCACGTCTTTCGTCCTCTTTCTCGATTTCTTTTCCGGTCTATGTTTAAAAATGTTAAGTTGAAACGTAATAGTACATTTTCTCTATAAAACTAGTTTGATTATCAAAAAAATGAATTACCTTTGTAGTGAGCTTTGTAGGGCAGTTTATAAACTGTTTCTGGAGCTACAATCGGTTAAATTTAAAAATTTCTACAACATAAGGTTGTAATTGTAAATAAACGTATTTTAATATGGATGACGATAGAAAATTTGAAATTTCTTCAGCAGTCGGTACTATAGTATTTTTTATTTCCTGCATTGGGATAGGTAGTTACGAAGAAGCTGTGCATGAAGGCTATGAAAGCATTCATGAAAAGTTGCCTATGGAAACCGTCTTTACAAGTAGTTTGGTTACGGGGATAGTATTGGCTATAATAACATGGTTGATTGTTACTTTTGTGGATTGTCTCAAGAGGGCAAAAGAAAAAGATGAGTTAACAACATGGGGGCTTTTTAAGAAGGAAGTATTCTCTAAAAATACTTTGTTGGCATTAACTATTCTGATTGTCGTTTCAGTTCTAATTGCTTTTCTTGGAATATTGTTTATAGGCTTGGCTATTTTCTTTTTACCTCTATTGAAGGGAAAATTTAAATGATGGCAGAATTATTATTCTGCCATCATTATATTTGTAATTACAAGTATCTTTTCTTACTCTCTTGGCAAAGTGAAGTTAATCCCTTTCAACTGGGAAAGAACTCTTGATAATTGTCCTTATCGGTGCCCTTCTCCCAGTCGGTGCCATCCATATACTAAATGCAGATGCTTACAGGCATTGCATGAACCTTCTCTACGCCGATATAAGCAGTAGCCGCATCCCGCTTATACTTCTTGCCAGGTAGAAATGAGCCCGTACAGGTAAAATCTAAGTGCTATGACTTGACATTATAGAGTAGTGTAGGCTTGAACTTGAAGGTGGAGAACACAATTTGTGCTTGGGCTGTATGAGCGAAACATAGCATCATCACCAACAGTAGGATTCTAAAGGATTTCTTTATGATCTCACTTATTTATAATTAACGAATGTATTTCAACTCATTCTGGTTTATACGCATAGTACTACCATCCATGTATTCGATGTCAATTCCTGTAAGAACTAACTTCTTTGCGGAATAATTATACCACAAGCATTCCCAATAAGTATTACGTCCATCAGTTGCACCTGGTTTGATTGGTCCAGTAACCTTACCACCACTCTCAGTAATTCCGCGAATTTCACATGCAACTGCATCACCAACTGCATTTATCGGATAACCGCTCCAAGTTAAGTATTTTATGGTTTTATCAGAAACATTTTTCCAAATAAAATGAGCATCTACACCCCCTGCGCTGTTTGGAGCAGACAGATAAGCCTTTATGATTTTTATTGAATGTTTGACCTTATCTATTCTGTTTGCCTTTTTGATGCTATCAATACGAATAGACTCATCATCCTTTTGAATGTTTTCTTTTGTGGCTGGTTCTTGCTCTTTTTTAGGTGTATGGTCTATATTCGCGAGAATAGCTATTAAAGCAATAAGTATAATAATACATAAACCAAATATGCCTTTTTGTATAAGTTTATCAGATTTACTTTTCTCATTTTCCCATTCGTTTGCTTCTGGAGTATTAATTATATCTGTCTCAACTCTAGCCTGCTCTGCTGCAATGCTTTCTTGAGCAGCAAGTTTAGCTTGTCTTTCAGCCTCTTCCTCCTCCCTTTTCTTCTTCTCGGCTTTCCACTGCTGGAATTCCTCGAACTCTTTCTTCTCTTCTTCTGTCATAATTGAATTAGTGTAAAGTTGTTTTTATGTTATTGTTAATGCAAATATTATACGTTGTCGTATTTTATCGGCATTACTATTCATTTATTGAATGCAAAAATAAGCATTTTTTACGAAATAGAAACATTTGGAGTGTTAAAATGTAGAATGAAAGATGATTTTTAAAGCTTTTGCCCTTACAGGGCGCAAGGGTGATTGCTGGTTTACCCAGGGCGATTGCCCTGGGCTAGGAGCTTCTGCCCCTTCAGGGCGTGTGGGGCATGGACTATATTTTTTACTAAATTACCATTTTCCCAAGAAACATGGGATTTTTCCCAATAATGCCTCGATTTTTCCCAAGAAAGCCCCGATTTTTCCCAAATACAGCAGTTTATCGGGAAAAGTGTGGGGGAGGCTTGCAGGAAAATGAGGGTATTTTCTTGCCTTTTTGTTAATATTATGCGATTTTTTCTTGTTTTTTCCCTGCTGAGCGTGTAGGCTTTTTATTTTCCCAAGAAATGCCCGATTTTTCCCAAAATTGTGGGTTTTTCGGGGGAGTTGTGGGAAAGGGATTGTTTTGCCTTTGTTTTCGCAGTACTTTTGCAGCGTCGAAGAAACAAGACAACGCTGAAATGGTTTGGTGCTCTTGAAAACCTCTTCGTACATTATATAATATGTATACTCAGATAATGAGAGTGGTGCAGCAGGGCGAGACCTTCGCTGTGCAGAGTCAGAAAAGTGAGAACGGACAGATGATGAAATGCAACATCGTTCTCCAGGAGATGGGCGGCAAGTATGAGAACCAGTATGCTGCGGCAATGTTGGGCAATATGGCGCAATGTAAGTATGCGGCTGGTGAGCTGGTGGCGGTTACGCTCCGCTTTACTACCCATGAGCACAATGGTCAGGTTTATCAGGATATTCTGGTTACGGACATAGAAAAGGTAAAAGGGTAAAAAAGTAAAAAGGTAAAAAGAACCTTAACCCTTTGCAACCACGTTACCATAAAGGGTAAAAAAGTAAAAAACTGAGTTGAAACTGAGGAGGATTTTCCATGGTAAAGCGCGCAACAATCCGGATGTTTCTTCTCCTAAAATTCAATTCAGATTATGGTTAAGAAAGTAAACAAGGTTCAGAACAATGCTCAGAATAATGTTCAGAACCAGCAGGTGAATAATAATGACTGCCAGCATGTGCAGTTGGGTGGAATGGCTTACTATGATACTAAGCAGTATTTCCTCTTCAGTCCTCAGGAATCGGGGGTGAATAAGGTTCCTCGATTCCGTTCGATGGGCGTGGCTCAGCAAATGCCTGACGGAACATTTGATTTCGTGGTGCAGCACCGCCTCAGAACTCAGTCGGAACTGATTAAGAAACTGGCGCATGGTCGTGTGAGCAAGACCAAGGATGGTGCTGTTCAGCTTACCTTAAAGGTGTTCTGTCATGAGGGAATCAACATCTCCCAAACGCTGGCTGTTGAGGCAGCTGAAGGTGCTGATGCGGTAGTGGATTACCAACTGAAACATTAGGATTTTTGTATTCAACTTAAAACGATAAGTAGAAACAGATAGATGAGTTGTTATTTAATAAAGGTGGAGAATGGGCACAAGGTTGCCCGCTCCATCACCTCGGAAGAGGAGTATAAGCAGTTGCGTGGAAGCAACGAGCAGAAGGCGAATCTTCGCCTGGCTCGTGCCGGAAACGATGCTGCGAAACGGAGACTGGTGCAGTTTAATTATTCCGGGCATTATCCGCAAGGCGTGGTGAAGGGAATGAAACTGCCAAGCGGTGCTTTCGGATTTGATATGGATGAGCCGGAGGCTTTTGCCAAGGCTGCCAAGCTGCTGCTGAAGGAACCGGACAAGTACGGACTGCTGATGCTGGAGCGTAGTGCACGACAAGGCGGACATGCGGTTTTTGAACGCGAAAAGGGCAAGACGGTTCTGGAGAATCAGGTACGAATTGCTACGATGCTCAAGTGCGAAATGGATACTTCGGCTCACGACATTAATCGGGTTTATTTCACGACCACATCGGATGATGAAGATTTGCTATTCCTTTCGCCACGGCTCTTCAAGGATGAATACGATGAGGCTGCCGTGGCTGCTGAAGGGAAAGTGCTGGAAGAGCGTGAAAGATACGGAAACGAGGAACTGCCGGAAGGGGCGCACAAAGCGAACAAGCATTATGAGCCTTGGAAGGAAGAAATCAAGAAGAATCCTCAGGGGAGCTTTAAGAGTCAAGAATTAAAGAATTCGAGAAATTCTACTTCTGCTGCTTCAACTTCTGCTGCGTCAACTTCTTCTACTTCAACAGCTTCTGCTGCTCAGGACAATTATCTCGGGATTCCTTATGGGGAAATCATTAAGAA
>ERZ773208.1736-NODE-1736-length-16310-cov-4.723839_pt1 | contig 16310 bp, 15 predicted proteins | sample MGYA00581006_ERZ773208 | MGnify/ENA primary metagenome ERZ773208 (study PRJEB29015, sample SAMEA2737793) | human gut metagenome | biome: human gut; feature: human-associated habitat; material: faeces | place: China | collected 2012 ... | reverse complement strand
CCGCCGACATAGCCGGTGTGATGATAATAAATCTTCTGATCCACCTTCTTGCCGTCGGTCTTGGTGGTGTCGGTGGTCGTGCTGCCGCCACCGCCGGGGCTGACAGTCTTGTAGGTGAAGGTGTTGGTGAAGGTAATGGTGCTCTCATTCTTACCATCGACCTTAACGGTGAACGTACCGTCCGCGGTATTGATGTCAAAGGTCATGGTGTGAGACTTGGCATCAGCGGCCCAAGTGTTTTCCTTGGCAGAGATGGTCTGGGTAAAGGTGATGCCGTTCTTCAGATACTCAGCCAGAGCGGCGTAAGCAGCCTCGGGAGTCTCGGAATAATCAGCCAGACCCCAGCCATAAGCGCCGTTCTTATAGATCGTCTCAGTGACCTTGTAACCAGCCTCAGTCTTTGCAGCCTTAACGATGTCATCAGTGACCGGATCAATGGTGAACTTCAGTGTCTCCTTGGAATCGGAAGCCTTGACGCCAAACGTAACGGCCTTGCTGAAATCCTTCTTGCTGTCGGCGGACTGCTTGGCAATCACATTGATGGTATTCTTAGGCATTACCAGATTGGCAACATACACAGTCTTCTGGCAGTTCTTGCAGGTGGCGGAATACAGCCACATCTTGCTGCCGAGAACGCCGACAACTGCGGGATCCTCATTTTCCACGATGTCGTGGCCCAGAGCGGCGACCTTGACGGGAGCCTTGATCTCCTTCTTGCCATCCTTGTCAGCGAACATCTTCTTGCAGACGGAGCAGGTCCAGTAAGCTTCCGTACCGTCCTCGGTGCAGGTTGCGGGAACCGCCTTGGTCTCGGTCAGCTTGTGGGCAGCCAGAGGCAGATACTTGATCTGAGCGGCATTGCCGTTCTCATCCACAACAGCGCCGCACTCGCTGCACTTGTAGTAGGCTTCCCAGCCCTTTTCCATGCAGGTAGACTCCTGTGCGGGAACCGCAACGGGGGTGTGCTTGTGGGCAGGCACCTTCACAGTCACCGTGCAGGTAGCAGTCTTGCCGCCAGCGGCAGCAGTGATAGTGGCGGAACCAGCCTTGATGGCGGTAACTTCACCGTCCGCACTGACGGAGACAACATCGCTGCCCTTTGTGACCTTCCAGGTCACAGTCTTGTCAGTAGCCTCATCAGGCTTGACAGTCGCAGCCAGCTGAAACTTCTGGCCCACTTCCAGATCCAAGGTCTTGGGAGAGACGGCAACGGAAGTGACAGCAACCGTCTTGGCCTTCAACGTAATGGAGCCATTGACAGCCTCGCAGGCAACTTCGTTGCCATCTTTATCCATCATGTCATCGGAATTAACCACAACAGTAATCGGATAGGTCTTCGTCTCTGCAGCGGCCAACACCTTAAATGTCAATGTAGCAAGAGTGCCTGTAAAAGTGCTATTGCTCTTCATAAGATAATCGCCAAAAGAAACAGGGAAAGAGCCTGTAGATGTAATCTCTTCGGGCGTACCGCGGTCAGGATATCCCTTGGAATTGAACGTTACACCCGTCAGTTCCAATGCGGTATTATCCCATTTTACGGTGAACTTACCAGCAATCATGCCGGGGTTCTTGGTAATATCAACCTTAAAAGAGATAGTCTGACCAACGACCTTCTCCAATTCGTGAGTACTGCCTTTCAGTGTAAACTTATCTGCTGCAAAAGCATTCACGCTCAGCAAAGAGATAAGCATAACTACACTCAAAAGCAGAGAAACAATCCGTTTTTTCATAGTTTTATACCTCCATTAATAATTACGAAAAATATGCAGCCCATTCGCCGCCCCAACCTGCCAGATAACGCGTCAAAATCAAACAGTCTCTAGCAGTAATTTTCCCATTTCCGTCAATATCTGCGGCAAGTCCGGAATTCTCACCAATGGCAATTTGATCCTGATACTCGCTCCAACCAGCCAAATAGCGCGTCAAAATCAGGCAATCTCTGGCGGTAACTTTTCCATTTCCGTCCACGTCGCCCTTCATCACGTCGCCGGTTCTGACCTTGCAGGTATAGGGGGCGGTCATTGCCTTATCGCCGCTGTAGCAGGCCTTGAAGCTTCCGGACTTCACTGTCAGGCCATAGTTGGCGCTGTCGGTGATCGTGTAGGTCAGGGAAATCAGCTCGACCTCACCCGTCAGCAGACGGCCGGTCTTGGCGTCACCGCCATAGCCCACAAAGTGACCCTGATTGTTATTGTTGGTGAAACTATAACTGCCGTTGGTAATGCCGGGCATATCCGGTTTGAATACATTATCCAGCCGCGTGTTATAGGTAGGCGGCTTCTGATAGGTCAGCCCCGTTGTCTCTACATAAAATTCCAGCGCGCCAACGCCGTCGCTGCTTGCGGCGTCAAGGGTAAAGGTGTACGTGACGGTATTGCCGCTCTGCGCCTCGCTCACCTTCAGGTACACAGTCTGGCTGGCGCTTGTGATGACCACCAGCGACAACGCCATGGCAGCAGCAAGTAATAGTGTGATAACTCTCCTCATTTGCACTCCCTCTCTCGTTTAATTTCGGCACGCCGGATACGCCGGGATACCCCCGCCGCCCCGCGCCGTGCCATTGATAAAATCAGCCGAATGTGCTTTCCATACACGGATACATTGTACCCTATTTCATCCTATAAGGCAAGCATTTTTTTGACGATTTTTGGTAGGCATGTTAAAAATCGGAAAGCATGTCCGGAACCGTACCGTCATTTCATCTGTAATCTGTGTGTAATTCCGCGGGAAAACCTATCAGAATGATAAAACCTCCCGGCCGCTGGCGCAGTCGGGAGGTCGCTTTTCTCACTGTTTTTTCTTTTTCATCACCAGCACAGCTGTGGCCGCCGCCACGATCACCACCGCGAGGACGATCCACAGCGCGGCGCTGCCGCTCTGCTTCTCCTGCCCACCGGACGTGCTGCCGTCGGCGGAGCTTGCGGCGTCGCTGCCGGTCACGCCGTCAGAGGCCGCCGCGCCATCGTTGGCAGTGCCGCTGCCATTGGCGGTGTCGCCGGTTCCCGCCGTGCCGCTGCCGCTGGCCGCGCCGTCGGAGTCTCCGTCAGGCTTGGTGCCGGCGGCGGTCAGATCGTCGCCGTCCGTCTCGGTGATAACGGGCGTTTTCTCCGCCACAGGCTCACCACCGCCGGTGATCGTCACGGGCGTGGTCACGACCTGCGCGGTATAGACGTCGCCGGAGCCGTCCAGCGCCGCGATGAACTCGGCGTTCAGCGTATACACGCCGTCCTTGTTGGCGGGCATGGTGGCCTGAATGGTCAGCACTGTGGCTTCCTCCGTCATGCGCCGGTCAGGTGTCGTGCCCACGGCGGCAAAATAGCCGGTCTTTGCCGTATAGCCATACATGTCAAAGATGCCCTTCTCCGTGGCCGGGCTATAGCTGAGACTGCCGTCGCCATAGGTAATATCATTTGTGTTCTGAGAAAGCGTCATCCCGTCGGACGGCTGCAACTGGACGCTGAACACACCCAGCGCTTTCCCCTCCGGCGGTGTGACCGTAACGGAGTAGGTCACGGTGGCGGTATCACCGCTGACCTTTGTCTCGGTCGGGGTAATCGTCAGCTTCGCTGTGCCGGGGATCGTCCCGGCGTAGGCCGTTACCGTCAGCAGCGTCAGCAGCAGCGCCGTGGTCAGCGCCAGCATCAGGCGTTTGGTCATACGTTTCATAAGCATTCCCTCTCCTGTTCTCCCTCCGCACGGAAGGGGGTAGTGTGTCCATTGTATCATATACATTCGCCGTTGGCAAGACGGATCACAGGTCAAAGATCGTGGCCGTTACCTCGTCCGCGGTGATGCCGCCGAACAGCTCGCCCACCGGACTGTCGTTCAGCACGGCCCGCACATCCTCCGGACGGAAAGCCACGCCCTTCAGCCGCTCCACCAGCTCCTCCAGTCCGCAGACGGACAGGAAGTCGCCGAAGAACCGGACGTCGGTGATGACGCCATTGGCGATGGAGACGTTGGCCTCCAGACAGCCGCCGTCCCAGTAGCGCTTGCATCTCACGTCGAACTTGGGGGAGCGGCCGTAGTTCCACTCCCAGGTGTCGTATTTCTCCCGCTTCAGGCGGTCGACCTCCGCCAGCTCCCCGGCACTCAGCGCGCCGGGCGTCAAGCCGCCGCCGGACAGCGCGTCCTTCAGATAGGCCCAGAAGGCGGGCAGCTCCATGTCGTTGGGCAGAAAGTCCCGGATGTTGCCGATGCGGCTGCGAACGGATTTGGTGCTCTTGGAGCGGAATTTCTCCGGATCCACGTTCAGCGCCCCGGCCACCATGCCGGGATTGGCGTCAAACAGCAGCGTGCCGTGGTGCAGGATGCGGCCGCCGTGACGGCGCTGGGCCGTGCCGGAGACCTTGCGGCCCTCCACCAGAATATCGTTGCGGCCGGAGGCCTCCGCATTCAGGCCAAGGCCCCGCAGCGCCGCCACCACCGGCTCGGTAAAGCGGCGGATGCTGATGCCGTCGTCCCCCACGTCGGTGATGAAGGAGTAGTTCAGGTTGCCCAGATCGTGATACACCGCGCCGCCGCCGGTGCTGCGGCGCACCACATTGATATGGTGCTGCTCCACAAAGGCGCGGTTGATCTCCGCCTCGGTGTTCTGGTTCTGGCCCACCACGATGGTGTTGTCGTTCTGCCACAGCAGCAGATAGTCGCCCTGGGTGCGGTGACACAGGACGTATTCCTCAAACGCCAGATTGTAATAAGGGTTCTGGGAGTGGGTCTCAAGATACTGTACGGTTTTTTCCATGGATGCTCCTCCGGCTTGCGATGTCTTTCTGGTACTACAAAAAATCCCACCCGTCTGGGTGGGATTTTTGGCGCGGAAGGAGGGATTTGAACCCTCGCGCCGCTTTTGACGGCCTACTCCCTTAGCAGGGGAGCCCCTTCGGCCACTTGGGTACTTCCGCAAATATAAAGTTGCTGGCGGAGAGAGTGGGATTCGAACCCACGGATGCTTTCACATCGCCGGTTTTCAAGACCGGTGCTTTCGACCACTCAGCCATCTCTCCGTGTGCGAAGTTCCGCGGTTAAACCCCAGACGCAGGTAATATCTTACCATGGAAAAGGCGCTTTGTCAACAAAAAGAACAGCGCCGCAAGAAAAAAATAAAAAAATCGAAAATTAGGGGTTGCAAAATGAAAAAAGATATGCTATTATAATTAAGCTGTCTGGCAGACAACAGAATATCCGGGTGTGGCGAAGTTTGGTATCGCGCTTGAATGGGGTTCAAGAGGCCTTGAGTTCGAATCTCAACACTCGGACCAAAGAAGCATCTTCAGTGATGAGGGTGCTTCTTTTTTGTTTCCAAGTGTCGAGAACTCAAGGCCTCTTGCATTTAAATAAACGGCCATAGGCCGTAACGCCGCAAAGCGGCGGGACGGCCTTGAGTTCGAATCTCAACACTCGGATCAAAAATATCCTTACGCATGGCGTGGGAGTGATTTTTTATTTGTGTTGAGATTCGAAAAGGGCAATCGCGCAGCGATAGCAACAGTCCGGTGGACTGTTGCGGTGCCTGGGTGCATGTCGGCGGTGCTATGCACCGCCGAGCGAATCTCAACACTTCGACCAAAGAAGCGGCTTCGGTAGGGGAGTGCCCCTGCATCGCCCTGCTGAAAGGTCACATCTTTCCCAGCTTCTCCAGACGGGATAGGATCGAACCGGAGGTTCGCTTGAAATGTGCGCAGAGCTCCTGCTTTTTCATGCCCTCATCAAATAGGCGGCATAGCTCGCTGTCCAATTCCTCCGTCCACGGCTTTCCGTTGTTTTCCGGCAGAGGATTTCTCCGTCGGCGGGACAGTTCTTCTACAGCACAGTGCAGCGCACGAACGATCTCGACCTTGTTGCAGACATGGTCATCCGGCAGCACCTCGCCGGTCAAAGGGTCGACGCCATCTGCCAAAACCTCCAGCAGCTCTTTTGCCCGTTGAATATCCATGATAGGCCCTCCTCAATTCGTCCTCTATCTTACGCTCTAATCTGTCTGCCACTCCAAGCGGTATTCCAGCACATGGCTTAAGCCCCTCTGCCACGGTGATCTCGCCTTGCTGCCAGAATGTGTCCGTCACATTCGGTACGCTGCCCTTATCGCGGGAAGCTTCCGGCTTCTCTATTTTTGCGCTGAGAAGTTGATCAATTTCTTCCTTTTTTTCCTCAAACGATTTTCCATCGTCGGTCTCCAGAATGGTCAGCACTTCGTCCAGCACCGCGTTAACACGTCCTGCGATCAGGCGCTCTAAAAGCGTTTGCTCGTCCATATGTGATCGTCTCCTCTGTTGAAGATGTAAGTACCGACGTAGGCTTTTCCCCCATATAGGATACGACACCCCGCATCCACGGCCTTTTCAGTACTGCCTTAGTGGTCAGTTTTGCAGAGGCAGGGCAGCAGCTCGCCGTAGCCGTGCTCCTTGGCGTGCTTGGCGATGGGGCAGCCCACGAGGTGGAAGCAGAAGCCCTCGGTGCGGTGGCCGGGGTTCAGCTGGATCCTCCAGCTGTCCCGCCATTCGCCCTTTGCCTGATGCGCCGCCTGCATGCGAATGAAGCTCCGGTGCATTTTTTCAAACAGCTTGTACGGCCACTGTTGCCTGTTGCCGTCCACCAGCTTTCCGAGGAATTTCATCCGGTCTACGGCCCGGCGCTTGATGGTCAGCAGCGTCTCGCCGTCCATCCGGTGGCCGCTGGCCTCGTAGAAGGCGAGGATCGTGAACCAGTCCAGCATGTTCTTCGCCATCATGTTTTTGCCCAGATCGGGCATATCCTTGAGAAAGACGAGATAGTATTCCTCTGCTTTTTGGAGGATCGACGCGGCTTCATCCGGGTAGGTCTCCCGGCAGTACTGCTCGCCTGGCTTTGCGTATTGGGATGTGCGATAAGCTCTTTTCATAGGTGAGGCTCCTTTGTCGGCTGCGCGTTTTTGTTGGGGTATTTTAATGCAAGGCCGCACGGCCAGCGCCGGCCGAAACGTATACGCGGCAGTTAGAACTGGCTAACCGCCTGCTTTTTGGAAAGCCGCATCGCTGCGGCTGTTCCCTTGCGGCAAACGAGACAACTCTTTTGTCCCTATCGCAGCAAAGATAGCTGACGCTGTCAAGAGACGGCGGCAGCTATCCCATGCGCGGTACGATTGCCATCAGTCGCTGATGTGTTTGATCTTCTCCAGATCGCCGCTGCACAGGGCGTCCATGTTCCGGAATATTTTTTTCGCGTCCCAATCCCACCAACGGAGCGTCAGGAGGTATTCCGTCAGAGCCTCGTCAAACCGGCGGCGGATCACCCGGCAAGGATTGCCGCCCGCCACACAATAGGCGGGGATATCCCTTGTCACCACGGAGTTGGCGGCGATGATGGCGCCGTCGCCGATGTGAACGCCCGGCATCACCGTCACGTTCTGGCCGATCCACACGTCGTTTCCCACGATGGTATCGCCCTTCAGCGGCAGCTCCTCCAGCGAGGGCGCGAACCGCTCCCAGCCGCCGCCCATAATGTTGAAGGGGTAGGTCGTCACGCTGTTCATCCGGTGGTTTGCGCCGTTCATCACAAACTCGATCCCCTTGCCGATGGCGCAGAATTTCCCGATGATAAGCCTGTCGCCCAGAAATTCGTAGTGGTGTGTCACGTGCTCCTCGAACCGTTCTGCGCCGTTCACATCGTCATAGTAGGTATAATCGCCCACCTCAATATTGGGGCGGGTGATTACATTCTTGATGTAAACCACCTGCCGGACGTTTTCATTGGGGTAAATGCTGTTGGGGTCTGGCCCTGTCATACCGTTCGACCTCCTTTATCGCTGCGGCTTTGTTAATTGATGGTAATCATATCACATAGTCATACCCGTCGGGTGCGCGGCGCATCAGGTCGGCCAGCGTGATGTTGGTAAAGTACTCCGTGATCAGCTTGTCCAGTCCCTGCCACATGGAGAGTGTGCGGCATTCCGATGCACGGGGACAGGCCTCGGCACCCGGCTCAAGACAGGCGACAGGCGCCATGGAGTCCTCCGTGACCCGCAGGATGCTCTCCACGGTGTACTGCTCCGGCGCTTTCGTCAGCTGATAGCCGCCGCCTTTGCCCCGCAGGCCGTTCAGCAGCTTGGCCTTGACCAGCAGCTTGATAATGTTTTCCAGATATTTTTCCGAGATCTCCTGCCGCTCTGCAATGACCTTCAGGGGAATAAAGCCGTCCGACTGATGTTCGGCCAGGTCGATCATGACCCGCAGCGCGTAGCGTCCCTTGGTTGAAATCAACATACCGTTCCCTCCTTTTGAGGATAAACCCATTATACAACATGGTAAGTAGGAAAATCAATGTAAAATTTTGCGGAGAGCTCTTGACAAACGATGGGGAAGGGGATATAATCACACTAACCTACAAGAAAGGTTGGTATTAATGTGAAATACGACCTGCACCTCCGATGTTGCCGCGGTGATCAATAAGCCGAAACACACAACACAAATCACAACAACATCATTTAGGAGGAATATAATTATGAGCAAGATCTATACATCCGCTGACCAGCTGATCGGTAAGACTCCGCTGCTGGAGCTGACTCACATTGAAAAGGAAGAGGGCCTGGAGGCCAAGGTGCTGGGCAAGCTGGAATACTTCAACCCCGCCGGCAGCGTGAAGGATCGTATTGCCAAGGCTATGATCGACGACGCGGAGCAGAAGGGTCTGCTGAAGCCCGATTCCGTCATCATCGAGCCCACCTCCGGTAATACCGGCATTGGTCTGGCGTCCGTGGCCGCCGCCCGCGGCTACCGTATCATCATCGTCATGCCGGAGACCATGAGCGTGGAGCGCCGCCAGCTGATGAAGGCTTACGGCGCGGAGGTGGTGCTGACCGAGGGCGCAAAGGGCATGAAGGGCGCTATCGCCAAGGCCGACGAGCTGGCCAAGGAGATCCCCAACAGCTTTATCCCCGGCCAGTTCGTGAACCCTGCCAACCCCGCCGTACACAAGGCCACCACCGGCCCGGAGATCTGGGAGGACACCGATGGTAAGGTGGATATCTTTGTGGCGGGCGTCGGCACCGGCGGCACCGTCACCGGCACCGGCGCGTACCTGAAGAGCCAGAATCCCAACGTGAAGGTGGTGGCCGTGGAGCCTGCCGCCTCTCCCGTGCTGAGCAAGGGTGTGGCAGGCAGCCATAAGATCCAGGGCATCGGCGCAGGCTTTGTGCCTGACGTGCTGGACACCAAGGTGTATGACGAGATCATCCCCGTGGAGAACGAGGATGCCTTCGCCACCGGCAAGCTGATCGGCAAGAAGGAGGGCGTACTGGTGGGTATCTCCTCCGGCGCTGCCGTGTGGGCTGCCATCCAGCTGGCAAAGCGCCCGGAGAACAAGGGCAAGACCATTGTGGCGCTGCTGCCCGACACCGGCGACCGCTATCTCTCCACCCCGCTGTTCGCGGACTGAAGTGGATCATATGTAAAGGGAGACTGCCATATTACGGCAGTCTCCCGTCCTTTGCGGCTTGATACAAGCAACCATGCGGGTTTCCGGTGTCAAGCGCGTTAAGGGAGAAATTTGTGATGACGGCGAAAATGCCTGATAAAAATATTATGTAAACAAAACGGCGGGGGATAACCTGCGGCAAACCGCGTTTGCGGGTTTTCCAAAAAGAGGAAAAGTGGCGGGGAATGGACGGAAATACTGAGGTTTGCACCGTGTGGAAAAAGGTGTGGAAAGTGTGGATAACTCCTTGTAGAAGTTATGGGGAGCAGAATTATGTAAACCAAATGTAAAGGAAAATCCCTGTCGAAAAAAGTGGAAATAATACGTAAAAAACAGGGAAAGACGGGAGAGCAGTCAATTTTTGGCGATTGGTCATTCTGCCGAAGCGGGAAGAAACGGCGCGAAAAAAGTGGGGATCATGGCGGAAAACTTTCATCCGCCGGGAAATGATTACCCTGTGTATTTCCCGGCGGGAAAGCGGGGAAAATAGCGGCTTCGGCAGCGCTGTGGGTCTGTGAAAAATAAGAGTTGACGGATGCGGGGATTTGTGGTATGATACCACATGGCTTGCAGGGTGGTTGCCCTGTGGGAAAAAACAGAGCGAGGCGAGGAGCCGACTCTTATCAGGATGCTTGTGTGGCTCAGCTGGCAGAGCAGCTCACTCGTAATGAGCAGGTCGCCGGTTCGAATCCGGCCACAAGCTCCAGACTCCTCGCGGATGACGCGAGGAGTTTTTCTATGTGCAAGAACACTGACAAGCGATATACGGTTCCCATGAAGAACGCGGAGGCCTCCGTCCGCATGGAGGGCTGTCAGGTGACGCCCCAGATGCGGGAGCAGTGCCAGCGTGTGCTGCGGGGCGAGGTGACCACGGCGGAGCTGCTGCGGCGTTTTTCCAAACCAGCCGAGAGGTGACGATGATATGGCGTACAGCATCGATCCCATTCAGGACAACTGCTACCCCGGCACAACGGCGCTGGTGAACAAACTGCATATCCATGACGAGGCCGCGCTGCAAGAGGCGGAGGCTCTCGCCACCTATGTCAACGCCTCCAAGCTGGAACAATGCCCGCTGGAAGGTGTTTTTGATTTTGCCCACTACAAGGCGATCCATCGGTTTCTTTTCTCTGACCTGTACGATTGGGCGGGGCAGATCCGCACGGTGAACCTTAGCAAGAAGGGAACGGATTTCTGCCCTGCTGGGGAGATCGAACCGCAGGCCAAGCTGATTTTTGACCGGCTGAAAGAGAAGAATTACTTCAAGGGCTTGTCCCATGACACATTCGTGGATGAAATCACCGACTTCTATTGCTCCACCAACTATCTGTACCCCTTCCGCGAGGGAAATGGACGTACCCAACGGGCGTTCCTGACACAGCTTATCCGCAGCGCGGGACATGACCTCAACTGGTCGGAGGTGGACGGCGACCTGCTGATGATCGCCACCATTCAGGCCGCGCAGGGTGTGACCGACCTGCTGCATCAGGTGCTTGGCGAGGCGATAAAGTGAGTATATAGCGAAACAGCACCCCCGCCGAGGTGCTGTTTCGCGTATGAAAAGGCTTATTCCGCGGCGATGCGCCAGCCCTCTGCCTGCTGGCGGATGGCGGTGAAGCGCCGGTACAGGCCCTCCTGCTTCACCAGCTGGTCGTGGGTGCCATGCTGGGCGATGCGGCCGTCGTCCACCACAAGGATCTGGTCGGCGTTCTGGACGGTGGCCAGACGGTGGGCGATGGTGATGATGGCCTTGCCCCGCGTCAGGGCGGAGATGGCCTGCTGGATCAGGTGCTCGTTCTCCGGGTCGATGCTGGCGGTGGCCTCGTCCAGAATGGTGTACGCCATGGCGTGGGACGTGCCGGTGGACAGGCCGAACAGCACCACCTTGGCGGCATAGGCCGCCAGCGCCAGCAGGCACCACTTCACCGCCAGCGCCGCCGTGGCCGTTCCCGCCGCCATCAGGCAGATGAGCCGGTACATACAGTAGAAGGGCACCAGCCCCAGCATGACGCTGAGCACCGACAGGACGACCGACAGGAGCAGCCTGCTTTTCTCCCCCTCCGCGTAGGCGAAAAGGGCGCTTGTCCAGCTTTTCTTTTTCGCTTCCATACAATGACCTCTTTTCTTTAAGTTAGTAACCGCTAACCGCTGGTGAAAAATTATAGAGCATCACTGCCCCATAATTTTCAGCCAGCCCGCCGTGTAGAAGTCGCCCAGTTCCTCCATGTACCGCTGGGCATCCTCGATGGGCATGTCGTGAATGATGATCTCACAATAGGCATTCATCATGCCCGTCACCAACATGTGCTCCAGCCGCCGGTCGATGTCGGGCACGGTCTTGCCCATGCTCCGCAGCACCTGCGTGTAGCGCTCCGTGGCTTCCACCTCCAGCGTCACCATCTGGTCGATCAGGGCGGCGTAGGGAGTGCCCTCGGCCCGCTCCAGAATCAGGTGAAAGATGGGACGCCGGGCGTCCATGTAGGTCAGCAGCTCCCGCATGCAGTTCTTGCCCACGTCGCCCATCTGGGCCACCTGCTCCTCGGGACGCAGCGCCTCGAAGCCGAATACGGCGGCCCGGTAGGTGTCCAGCACGTGGCGGTAGGACTCGTCCACCAGCGCGGCGAACAGCGCTTCCTTGCTGTCGTAGTAGCCGTACAGCGCGCCGGTGGTGACGCCGGCGGTCTTGACGATGTTCCGCAGCGACGCGCCCCGATAGCCCTTTTTCAAAAACTCCGCCTGTGCGGCGGCGTGGATCCGCTCCAGCGTGGAGTTGTTTGTTTCTCCCATGAGGAATCCTCCATATAATGGCGTTATATTACGGTGTTATATTATAGCGGCCGCCGGTTTGTCAAGCCCCCGTCCCAGATTTTTTTCGCGGCGCGGAGGAGGCGGGACGGCCTTGACGGACAGGGGGACGGGCGGCTATAATAGCGGCAGAAGAAAACAGGGGAGGAACACGGTATGGAGAAACAGCGCTGCATCGCCGCGGCGGCGGAAACGGAGGAGGACCGGCTGCTGCTGGCCCGGCTCTACGATAAGCTGAACCACGGGGCGGAGCGGGAGATCTTCAGCTGCACGGCGTTTCTCTCGCCCCGTGAGCAGGCCATGGTGAAGAAGCTGCTGCCCCATGTGCCACTGGTGTTTTTCGGCGGCTGCGACGGGGCGGAGCGCTGCATGGCCTGCTACGTGCCGGAGTATCTGCCGGAGGACTATCTGACCTCGGAGGACGGCCCGGCGGCTGCCGTGCGGGCCGTGTACTATGAGAAGGACGCACTGACCCACCGGGATTTTCTGGGCAGCCTTATGGGTGCGGGCATCAAGCGGGAAACGGTGGGGGATATCTATGTCTCTGCCGGACAGTGCGACATTCTGGTGACGCGGCAGATCTTGCCCTACCTGCTGGAGCAGTGGGACAGCGCGGGCCGGACGAAGCTGCACCTGTCGGTGATCCCGCTGGCGGAGGTACAGCGCCCGGCGGTGGAAAAGCGGGAGATCAGGGACACGGTGCCCTCGCTGCGGTTGGACTGTCTGGTGGGGTCGGCCTTTTCGCTGGCGCGAGGGCCTGCCGGACAGCTGATCGCCGCCGGAAGGGTGGCCGTCAACGATCTGGTGTGTCTCAAGGGCGACCGGCAATTACAGCAGGGCGACCGCATCGCCGTGCGGGGACTGGGCAAGGCAGCGCTGGCACAGGTGGGCGGCACCACCCGAAAGGGACGGCTGTCCGTCACGCTGGAGCGCTGGATATAAATATGAATATAAGGAGAGGGGAGGACGCGGTTCCTCCCCTCAGTTTGTCGAAAAACAATGCTGTACGTTTCGATAAGTGAGCAGCGGGGGAGTTTGAGGGGGCAAGGCCCGCCTCAAGTTAAATAAACCGCCGCCGAAAACCTTGCTATAGCAAGGTTTTCGGAAGATAGCATTTTGGACGAGTTCAAAATGCTCGGCGGAAAGCGCGGTCAAAAAAGTTCCATGTGGGACTTTTTTGACAAGCTGAGAGGGGAGGACGTAGTTCCTCCTCTTTTTTCGTTGCTGCGTCGTAGAAAATGCACAAACATAAGTCTCCGCAGCGCGGCGGAAGGTGGGCAAGTGGATGAAATCCTTTTTTCGACAAAAAAATGTAAATTTTCTGTTGACAAATTAGCTCACGCTAACTATAATATTGGCGTGGTTAGAAAGGGCTAACTATTTTTTTGACGGGAAGGTTAGCTCATGCTAATAGAAAGCTCCGACAGAAAGAAGGGAAGCGTATGATGCCGTTGACATTGGCCAACGTGGGAGAGGAACAGATCATCCACCATGTGGGCGGAAATGACGAGGTGCGCAGGCATCTGGAAAATCTGGGCTTTGTAGCGGGCGGCGAGGTAACACTCATCAGCTCCTTGGGCGGCAACGTGATCGTCAAGGTCAAGGAATCCCGCGTGGCTATCAGCGAGGAAATGGCACGGAAGATCATGGTGTAAGCTTAACTGACGAAAAATCTGACGATTTTTCTGCCAAGAGGATGCAGCCGCTGCGCGCGTCCTTCGGACACACTGGCGGCTGAGAAGTATTTTTCTGACGCACATGTCGTCAGAAAAATGATTTGAATTTTTCGCCGCTTGCGAGCGGCGAACTCTGCGAGGCTGCGAAGCTTTGTTACTGCGTCTTTACATTTTAATTTTTATATAAAACATCGTGTGATAAGGAGGAGACGTATGAAAACGTTGAAAGAGGCCAAGATCGGCCAGACCGTGAAGGTCGTCAAGCTCCACGGCGAAGGCCCCGTCAAGCGCCGCATCATGGACATGGGCATCACCCGTGGTACCGAGGTGTACATCCGCAAGGTAGCCCCTCTGGGCGATCCCATGGAGGTCACGGTGCGCGGCTATGAGCTGTCTCTGCGCAAGGCCGATACCGAAATGATCGAGGTCGAGTAAAAAATTTTGTGTGACGGTTAGCGTGAGCTATCCGAAAGGAGCGTATATGGAAAAGCAAATTAAAATTGCCCTTGCGGGCAACCCGAACTCCGGTAAAACCACGCTGTTCAATGCGTTGACCGGTTCCAACCAGTTCGTGGGCAACTGGCCCGGCGTTACGGTGGAGAAGAAGGAAGGCAAGCTGAAGAAGCACGACGACGTGACCATCATGGACTTGCCCGGTATTTACTCCCTGTCCCCCTACACGCTGGAGGAAGTGGTGGCCCGTAACTACCTGATCGACCAGCGTCCCGACGCCATCCTGAACATCATCGATGGTACGAACCTGGAGCGTAACCTGTACCTGACCACGCAGCTGACCGAGCTGGGTATCCCCGTTGTCATCGCCATCAACATGATGGATATCGTCAAGAAGAACGGCGACCAGATCAACGTGCCCGAGCTGTCCCGCCAGCTGGGCTGCCAGATCGTGGAGATCTCCGCCCTGAAGGGCACCGGCGTTATGGAGGCCGCAGAGGCTGCCATCACCGCCGCCAAGAGCGCCAAGACCGTTCCCATGCACACCTTCTCCGGCCCCGTGGAGCACGCCATCGCCCACATCGAGGAGGCTGCTGTCCACAGCATGCCCGAGGAGCAGCAGCGCTGGTACGCCATCAAGATCTTTGAGCGCGACGACAAGGTGCTGGCCAAGCTGAGCATCCCCGCCGAGACCATGACCCACATCGAGACCGATATCAAGGCCGCCGAGAAGGAGCTGGACGACGACGCCGAGTCCATCATCACCAACGAGCGCTACGTCTACATCGCCGAGGTCATCAAGAGCTGCTATAAGAAGAAGAACAAGGGTGCGCTGTCTACCTCTGATAAGATCGACCGCATCGTCACCAACCGCTGGCTGGGGCTGCCCATCTTTGCCATCGTTATGTTCCTGGTCTACTGGATCGCTATGGTAGGCGTGGGCGCACCCGCTACCGACTGGGCCAACGATGGTGTGTTCGGCGATGGCTGGCACCTGTTCGGTATCGGCTCGAGCGCCTATAACGACACGAACGATGCCGTGGATGCGTTCCTCGGCACCGAAATCGACGCGGAGGCCGACGACTTTGACGCAAACGCCCTGCTGGCCGAGATGAAGGACTTCCAGGCCACCGGCAAGACCGCGACCGTCGATGTTGAGGACGAGGAGACCCTCGCCATGAACACGATGACCGCCTACTATGACACGCTGCCCGAGGGCGCGGACAAGATGGACGACGTCGTCCAGATGACCTACGTCGACGCGGTCGACTATCTCTCCGAGAACGGCTTTGACGCGCCCAATCCCGCCGACTTCGGCGTCTGGGTCCCCGGCATCCCTGCACTGATTGGCAGCGGTCTGGAAGCAGCCGGCGCCTCCGAGTGGCTCAGCGGCCTGATCCTTGACGGTATCGTGGCCGGTGTCGGCGCGGTGCTGGGCTTCGTGCCCCAGATGCTGGTGCTGTTCCTGATGCTGGCCTTCCTGGAGGCCTGCGGCTACATGGCCCGTATCGCCTTCGTGCTGGACCGTATTTTCCGCAAGTTCGGCCTGTCCGGTAAGAGCTTCATCCCCATGCTGATCGGTACCGGCTGCGGTATCCCCGGCATCATGGCCTCCCGTACCATCGAGAATGAGCGGGATCGCCGTATGACCATTATGACCACTACCTTTATCCCCTGCGGCGCAAAGGTTCCCTTTATCGCCATGATCGCCGGCGCCCTGTTCGGCGGCAGCGCATGGGTCTCCACCTCTGCCTACTTCATCGGCATGGCCGCTATCATCGTCTCCGGTATCATTCTGAAGAAGACCAAGATGTTCGCCGGCGACCCCGCTCCCTTCGTTATGGAACTGCCCGCTTACCACTGGCCCACGCTGGGCAACGTGCTGCGCAGCATGTGGGAGCGCGGCTGGAGCTTCATCAAGAAGGCCGG
>ERZ773208.1713-NODE-1713-length-16482-cov-4.191818_pt1 | contig 16482 bp, 19 predicted proteins | sample MGYA00581006_ERZ773208 | MGnify/ENA primary metagenome ERZ773208 (study PRJEB29015, sample SAMEA2737793) | human gut metagenome | biome: human gut; feature: human-associated habitat; material: faeces | place: China | collected 2012 ... | reverse complement strand
GCAGGGGCTGGGCATGAGCATTATGAACCAGCTTATTACGGAGAAGCGCATCTGTGATATCGCCATGCTGCCTTTGGATCCGCCCTCGTACTGCACGCTGGGCGTGGCCATGAATTCCAAGGCCGATGTGTCTCCGGCGGTGAAAATGTTCCTGAAATACGCGGTCAGGATGCTGACGCGGATCGAGAAAGCGTAAGCGCGGCGAAAGGGGAGGACAGGCATGGAACGCCGACAGAAAACATCCGGCGGTAATGGCCGTCGGCTTACGCTGAAGGAGTGGCTGGCAAAGCTGATGGCGGTGCCGCTGGGCCGTTGCCTGCCGGAGATCGCCCTGTGCATGCTGGTGTGCTGCATGCTGACAGGCTATATCGTACTGCACTTAGAGCAGAAGGAGCAATACCGGCAGGATACCTTTGAGGTGTACTTGCAGGAGCATGGTCAGCAGGATTCTACCGCGCAGACGGAGCCGGAGGTGACGGTTCCGCAGAAGGGCGTCACAACGCCGCCCGATGAAGCGGCGCTTCCGGACGACGAAGTCACAGAACCGGAAGAAACTACACCCTCGGAACGGGCAGAGCATGTGTATGCCTCGCCCAGCGGAAAGCGCTATCACTATGACGCGGCATGTCCCGGTAAGAACGGGCAGGAGATTACATGGGACGAGGTGGAGCGGCGCGGTCTGACGCCTTGCAAGAAATGCGCAACATAATTTTGCAATAAGAAAAGGACGGCTTTGCCGTCCTTTTCTTATTGCAGAGGTCATCCCCGCCGCGCCCGGTAGACCCGGACAGAGATAAGATAGGAGAGAAGAAGCGCGATCACGGCGGCTGCCAGCAGGAGCAGCGGCACGGTGGTGACCATGGCGGTTTCAAAGCTGCTGACCATATCCGCCAGCTTACCGGCATAATTGACGCCCGCCAGAACAAAGGCACAGGTGAGAAGAATGTAGATCAGACGGCCCTTCTCCACGCCGAAATGGAACATAAAGGGCAGGTCGATGGCCATCAGGATCAGGGACAGGCACGCCGTGATCAGCAGCGACACGGTATCCTCGCTTATGAGCGGCGTGGAATGGACGAGCAGACGGGACAGCATGGACAACACCAGCACCGGCAGCACCAGCGTCAGACCCAGCACATACTTGCTGCCCACGATGGCCTTGGCGGTATAGGGCATCATGGCCGCCAGCTCATCCCACTTGGCCCGCTCATCATAGGCCAGTGCCGTGATGGGCAGCATGGCGGCGTAAAACAGCGCGAACGCCGACATATAAGTACTAGGGACGCAGGCCAACAGTGCTGTGATGGCCAGCATGACCTTCATCTGCTTCAAAAGGGTTTTCCGGTCTTTGATCAGTAAGCCTTTCATTTCCGCGTGCCTCCCTTCGCCAGAAACAGAATGATATCCTCCAGATTGGTGTGCTCCAGCGGCAGGTCGTGGGGGACTTTATCCCGCAGCACCAGCGCACGAACGCCGTAGGGATCGTTCTCCGCGCTGATCACGCTATCCTCCGGCAGATCGGCAAGACGCTCATGGGACAGCCGCGTCAGGGCATATTTCTCCAGCAGGCGGTCCTTTTCCTCACACAGCACCAGCTTCCCCTTATGCAGGAAGGCGATGTAGTCGCAGATCTTCTCCAGATCGCTGACGATGTGGGAGGACAGCAGAATGGAACGATCCTCCTGCCGGGTGTACTCGTTGAATATATCCAGAATTTCATCCCGTACCATGGGATCAAGACCGCTGGTGGCCTCGTCCAGAATCAGCAGCTTTGCCTGATGGGACAGAGCCACGGCGATGGCCAGCTTCATCTTCATGCCGCGGGAGAAATCCTTGAAGGCCTTGTTCCGGGGCAGGCTGAACCGCTGCAAATAGCCCTCGTAGGTCTCCTGCTCCCACTGGCGATACGTGTTTGCCATGATCCGACCTACGTCGTTGGCGTTCAGCACTTCAGGGAAATAGGCCTCGTCCAGCACGATGCCAATGTCCTCCTTGACGGCATGAAAGGCGGCGCTCTGGTTATCCACCCCCAGCACCGATACGATGCCGCTGTCCCTGTGGACAGCGTTCATGATCAGCTTGATGGTGGTGCTTTTGCCTGCGCCGTTCTCGCCTACCAAGCCCATAATGCTGCCGGAGGGCAGCGTCAGGTCAAGACTGCCCAGCCGGAAGCCGGGATATTCCTTTGTCAAACCGTGTAATTCGATGGCATTTGTCATTCCGCATCGCTTCCTTTCATTTCCCACATGAGCCGCAGCATCCGCACGGCTTCCTCCTCCGTCAGCGAACAACCCTGCGCCAACGAGACGATCTCGCCCATGTGATCCTCGATCTGCTTCAAATGAGCTTCCCGTACCAACTCCAGATTCTGCTCCGCCACATAGCAGCCTTTCCCGGGCACCCGGTCGATGAAGCCGTCACGCTCTAACTCGTCATAGGCGCGGGTGGTGGTGATGACGCTGATGCGCAGGTCTTTTGCCAGCGCCCGGATGGAGGGCAGCGCGTCTCCCGGCGACAACTCACCGGAGAGGATGCAGTTCTTGATCTGCGTGTAGATCTGTTCGTAGATGGGCTTTCCGCTGGCGTTGCTGATGATAAGATCCACAGGAACACCTCCGTCACAACTGTATATGCTCGATATAGACAGTATATGCACAGCAGTATGGTTTGTCAAGAGGAAAATAAAAAATTTCCCTGACCATCGGTCAGGGAAATTTTTTTACATGCTATGTGGCGCTGCGTCAGAAAACGCGGCGCGCCGACAGGTAGCGGCTGGCGTAATAGCTCTCGCTGAGACTGGAGATGATAACGCCGCGGCTGGAGGAAGCGTGGATAAACTGTCCGCCGCCAATGTAAATGCCTACGTGGCTGGCCGCCGAGCTGGTGTTGTAGGTGCCAAAGAAGAACACCAGATCGCCGGGCTGCAACTCACTCTGGGAGACGGCGTACCCGTTATTCAGCTGGGGCGTCGCACCGTGAGCCAGACTGACGCCGAAGTTGGAAAACACGTGCATGGTGAAGCCGGAGCAGTCAAAACCGCCGGAGCCGGTGCCGCCGTAGGCGTAGGGCGTGCCCAGATACTGCATGGCGAAGGAGACGATATCACTGCCGGAACCGCTGCTGACGACGGTGTCAGTGCTGCCTTCGGCGGCGCTGTCCTCGGTCGTGGCGTCCTTCGCGGCGGTGGTGGCCTTATTGGCGGCCTTGACCGTCACCTTCGGTGCGGGCGCTTCCTTCTCCATGGTCAGATCCAGATCGTCGCCAGTGACATAGCCGGTCTTGTCGCCGCTCTTGACGGCGAAGTAGCCATTCTCCAGACCGGTGACCTCCACGCGGTCACCGTCCTTCAGGGTAGCCAGCACTTCGCTGCTCCCGTCGGCCTCCTCCAGCAGAGACATTTCCTCGGCGTCAACCACGCCGTAGGTCTCAAAAGCTTCGTCATACTTCAGAAGCTCGATATACTCCGGGGGAATAAAGCCGGTGCAGTCGTTATAGCTGACCCGGAACCAATCGCCCAGATCCTCCATCACGGACACGATAGCGTCCAGCGGAAGCAGGATGTAGACGTTGCTCTCCTCGGTGGGGTCAAAGAAAAGGGGAATGTCCTTTTCCAGCACACGGCCCACGGACTTGACCTTTGTTTCGCTGGGCAGCAGGCGGGGAAGCTCCGGCTTCTGGCCGTTGGCCTCCAGACCGGATGCCAGCGCGGTCTTGATGACAGCGGCGTCCTGCGCGGTGGCTGCGTCGGTCGTGGTCGCCCACGCGCAGACGACGGTATTACATAGCATTACCGCAGACAGTGCTGCCGCAGTAAGCATACGGCTGTAGTGAGATCTCATTGGGCGACCCCCTTACAGCTTTCCGGCCAGCGCACGCTCCAACCAGATGGAGCCAACGTCCATGGCGGCGTACAGGCTGCTTTTTTCCGACTTCTTCACCACGCGGTCGCGGGATTTCAGGTCGGGATCGGTCAGCTGAAGCTGCACGGAAACGCGGGTGGCGACGTCCATATCCTGCTCCTTTTTGGATTCCAGGATCTGGAACATGACGATATACTTATCTGCCATGGAGCCATAGTAGATCAGGTTGTCGATGCGCCGCAGGGGGTGGTTTTTATAAACAAGGCCTTCGCCTTTTTTCACATCTGCCATTGTTTTGTGTCCTCCTGTTTAAGAATTTCCATCGATTAACAGGGGCAAACACGCCGGACAGCACAGCTTTCCGGTGCGTGCTGACCGCCAAAACCATGCTTGCCCTTGTCAATCAATGTTCACCAGTATAGCACAAAAAAGGCCCTGTGTCAAATCGCTGGCAGAAAGGTTGAGAAAAACAACAAAAGGGAAAGAAACCGTCTGGTTTCTTTCCCTTTTGTGCGATTTTCACGTCAGATATCCAGATACCGTTTGACCAGTATTTGCAGCAACTCGTCCCGGTCGATCTTACAGATCAGGGTACGGGCGCCGTTATGGTTGGTGATATAGGTGGGATCCTCCGACAGAATGTACCCAACGATCTGGTTCACGGGATCGTAGCCTTTTTCCTTCAGTGCCTCATACACCGAGGTCAGCACATGGTGCACCTGCTCGTCCCGATCCTCTGCGGCATTAAATTTTCTGGTATAATCGTCCATTGAGGCACCGCCTTTCTATCCAGTGTTTACTATATCAATTATACGACGGATCGGCGAAACTGTAAAGAGCTATTTTTACTTTGTGCCGAAGATCCGGTCGCCGGCGTCGCCCAAACCGGGCACGATGTAGCCGTTTTCGTTCAGATGGTCGTCCAGCGCGGCGCAGTAGATCTCCACGTCGGGGTGACGGTCGTAGATGAACTGCACGCCCTCGGGAGCGGCCACTAGGATCATCAGCTTGATGTTCTTGCAGCCCAGTTCCTTCATCTTGGTGATGGCCATGTCGGCGCTGCCGCCGGTAGCCAGCATAGGATCCACGATCAGCACGTCGCGCTCGGCGATGTCCTTGGGGTACTTTAGGAAGTAGAAGTGGGGCTCCAGCGTTTCCTCGTCGCGGTACATACCGATATGTGCCACGCGGGCGGAGGGGATCAGATTGAGGATGCCGTCCTCAAAGCCCAGACCTGCACGGAGAATAGGAACGATGGCCATCTTTTTACCGGCCAGCACAGGCATTTCGCAGGTGCACAGAGGCGTCTCGATGGTCTTGAGGGTGGTGGGCAGGTCGCGGGTGGCCTCGTAGGTCAGCAGCATGGCGATCTCGCCCACCAGCGTGCGGAAGTCCTTGACGCTGGTGTTCTTGTCGCGCATCACCGTCAGCTTGTGCTGCACCAAAGGGTGGTTTACGACGTGCAGGGTAGGGAACTTTTCGTTCATGATCTTATCCTCCGTATATAAAATTATTGATGATCCAAAGTAATGGGCAGCCCCTTTGCCAGCCGCTCCCGCTCCGCCTGACTGAGGCGGAGATAGACCGGGCGCAGCTCCTGCGCTGTTGCCATGCGGCCCTCCGCCGCCATGCGCTCCGCCGCGAGACCAACGCCCACGGCGTTCTGATACAGGCTGTCAGGCGGCGCCATGCGGCACGCGATCCCCTGTTCCGACAAATAAGTATAGCACAGCTTAGCGCCATCGCCAACTACTATTTTCCTGTTATTGGAATTTTTCAGCTCCTCCGCCAGTACCTCCAGCGCCACGGCACGATCCTCGCACTGCCGCGTCAGTGCGCCGTCATGGCAGTCAAACACCGCGTTATAGATCTGCTGGCGGCGGGCATCCATGGCGCAGATGACCGTGCCCTCAAAGCTGCGGGCGTTCTCCGCCATGGCCTCCAGTGTGGACACGCCGCAGCAGGGAAGCTCCAGCGCCCAGGCCAATCCCTTGGCGGCGGACACGCCGATGCGCAGCCCGGTAAAGCTGCCGGGCCCGGCGGCCACGGCGATCAATCCCATGTCCCTGGCAGTCAGCCCGGCGTTTTTCAGCATGCTGTCGATCAGCGGCATCAGGGTGACGCTGTGGGTCAGACCGATATTCTGGTAGGCGCTGGCCAGCACCGCGCCGTTTTCCACCACGGCGGCGGACACGGACTTGGCCGACGTTTCCAAAGCCAGTATTTTCATGCGATGCCGCCTCCCTCTACAGTGATGATCCGTTCGTTGTCTTTTTCGCCGCGGGCGATGCTTACGATGATGGCGTCGGACGGCAGCGCATCCGCCACGTTCTCGCTCCATTCCACCACGCACACACCGCCCCGCTCCAGATAGTCCTCCCAGCCGATGTCAAACAGCGCGTCGCTGTCGTCCAGACGGTACATGTCGAAGTGGAACAGGGGCGTTTCGCCCAGATATTCGTTCACGATGGTAAAGGTGGGGGAGGTAACGCGGCCCGTGTAGCCCAGTCCCTGAGCAATGCCGCGGGTCAGCGCGGTCTTGCCCATTCCCAGACCGCCGCGGCAGGCCACCACGGTATTGGGATGCAGCTGCTGGGCCAGCTGGCGGCCAAACGCCTCGGTATCGGACACGCTGTGGGAAATATACTGCATGGTAAACGTCCTTTCGGAAAGTAAAACGGCCCTATTTTGCCATTTTTATTATCGTATCACAAAAAGTTCAAAAAAGAAAGAGGGTAAGACAGGTTTACAGGGAAAAAGTATTGTGGTAGAATGTACAGAGTTTATTTTGGGTTGCTATGCGCCCCGGCGGAGACCACGGAGGAACCATTTCATGCAGCGTGTGCGGGAATTTTTACGGGATATTTTGCGGCAGACAGATCTTGTTCTGCTGGCGCTTTGCTGTACCGCCACGGCCTATGGCATTCTGATGATCTACTCCGCCACCCGGTATATGAATACGCTGCGGCTGGTGCTGGTACAGACCGGCGGCGCGGTGGTCGGCATTATTCTGTTTTTCCTGCTGTCGCTGGTGGATATCAGCGAGCTGATGCGGAAAAAGGGCTGGCTGTGGCTGACGCTGTTCGGCCTCGGCATGATCCTGTTGCTGCTGGTCTTTGGCGAGGCGGGCGACACCGGCAATCTGGCGTGGCTGGATTTCCCGTTCCTGCCCTTCATGGTGCAGCCCTCCGAGATCGTGAAGCTGACCTTCACGGTGGTGCTGGCGTGGCAGTTGGTGTGGCTTCAAGAGAACCGCACGCTGAAAAAGCTGCCGGATGTGCTGTTTCTGGGCGCGCACCTGATGGTGTTCTTCCTGCTGTACTATAAAATTTCCTCGGATATGGGCAGTGATCTGGTGTTTGTGGCCATCTTTATCTGCATGTGCTTCGTGGCCGGCGTGTCCAAGGGCTGGTTCATCGGCGGCGGACTGACGGCGGCGCTGGCCTTCTACATTCTCTGGGAGGAGGATGTGATCGAGGATTACATGAAAAACCGCTTTATCGTGGTGTTTGACCACAGCTTCCACCCCATGGAGGAGGGCTGGCACCAGACCCGAAGCCTGATGACACTTGGCGGTGGAAAGCTGACGGGCATGGGACTGTTCCACGGCGTACAGACCCAGAGCAAGGACAGCTCCAGTCTGCCCAACCGCCACACGGACTTTATCTTCTCCGTCATCGGCGAGGAGCTGGGGTTCATTGGCTGCCTGCTGGCGCTGGCGATTCTGGCGGCTATCGTGCTGCGGTGCATCTATGTGGCCCGCAACGCCCACAGTAAGCTGGACGCCTACATCTGCGTGGGCGTGGTGGGCATGCTGATCTTCCAGATACTGGCCAACGTGGGCATGTGCCTGTTCGTGATGCCGGTCATCGGCCTGACGCTGCCGTTTTTCAGCTATGGCGGTACCTCCATTCTGGCGACCTTTGCAGCCATGGGATTGGTCTCCGGCGTTCACAGCCGGTCGCGTCCGGATTGGCTGCGGAAATAATTGTATAAAGTATGACCGCCGTACAGCAAACGCTGTACGGCGGTCGTTTGTTATGCGGTGGTTTCGGCGGCTGTGCGCCGGGCGTACAGGGTGTTCAGCCGGGGGATCATGTCGGCCTCACCGTCATAGCCGACCGTGACCACACGATTGCCCAGCCGCAGCACCAGCTCCTGCTGAGATATTTCAGGGGTGTCCGGTAGACGGTCGCTGTGGAACTCCTGCCGGAGATTTGTGGTGTACCGGCGGTACATGGCCTGATCCCAGCCGGTGATCTGTACCGCCTGCCAATCGTCGTGGGCGGCTGCCTTTTCCGCGTAGTACTTCTCCGCCAGCGATTCGGTACGGATGTCCTTGACGTTGACCCAGTAGCTGAAGGTGGAATAGCCGATACCCGCATACTCGCCTTCCAGCCGGATGGTGGGGCCGTCCTGCCGGTAGGTGGTGTTATCCGCCAGCAGGTAGTGATTGCTGCGGACGGGGATGCCGTAATCCTCCATCACGATCTGCTCCGCCTCCTCCGGCGAGATGGACTGCAGCAGCACCACGGGACAGGTGTCAAAGGAGGTGCTCTCGGTGGCTTCGGGGACGCCAAATATCGTAGGCAGCATGGGAAAAGCAAACATAAGGATCAGCAGCCCCAGCAGTACAAAATAGAACCGCTTCTGCTTTCTCAGCACGCCGTCAAACCGGCAGTCCCGGCCCAGAAGACAGCGCCTGCGCTGCCGTGCCAGACGGACGAGAAAGGCGGCGGCCAGCAGCACCAGGATCAGCGCCAGCAGTACCTCCGGAATGAGGTATTCGACAAAGATATCATTCAGCAGCAGATCATAAAACCCACTGTAAGCCTTCGTAACGGCGAATTTCTTCCACAGGCTGTAAACCGTCAGGGCGATTAGCGCCGCCGCCGCGATGCCGTCGAACCACATGTTAGAGCGCAGCAGACTGCGCAGGGCGTTTTCGTCGGTGTTGATCTCCACCGCGTCGGGCCGTGCGGCCCGGTAGACGTCGGCACGGTAGTTGATCCGCCCTACATACTCCCAGCCCAGCTCCCGCATGGTCTCCTTATATTCCTCCTGCTGGGTGTAGTAGCCGTTGTGGGACTTCACATGCACCCTATAACGGGCAGGAGGCTTGTCGCTGGGCTGAAAGACGCAGAGCTTCCCCTGAATGTCCGTCAACCGCAGTCCCTGTTGTGCCTGTTCATCCAGCCAAGCTTCCACTGCGTCGATCTCGTACCAGATATAGGGAAGTTCCTTGGCAGTGCCATACATCCTCTTGCTCATAACGGCGTCTCCTTTCTGACCTCAACGGGCAAATACATTCAGGGCGTCGGCAAGATCATACGCGGTGTCGTCGCCGTAGCCGATTTCCCACACGGTCTTGCCGTTTTGCAGGATCAGCAGCTGGCTGGGCGTTCCGCTGTTGTTTGTCCAGCTCCGGAACCATGCGTGTTCCCAGCCGGGGACGGTGATGGGCGTCATATCCGCAGTCTGCTCCTTTACATAGCCGTCGGCCACCCATTCCCACGCAATGTCAAACTGATCGGCGTTGTAATACCAGGTATTTTCGTGATACCCCTCGGAGGGATCCAGCCTATCCTCGCCGCCCCACTGCCGTACCATCGTGCCGCGCATCAGCGGCGCATAACTGTAAAACAGCATTTCATCCCGATGTACCGGGTCTATGGCCAGCAGCTGAGCCTCCTCATGGCCGGGAAAGACCTGCGTCACGGTGGGCAGAGGAGAATCCGTGAGGGGATAGTTTTTCTCGCCCCGTTTGAGATCGATCCACAGGATCGCGCAGATCAGCAGACACACGCCCAGCATGGCAAGCATTACATAATGGGTATGCATCCGCCGCCGTTCCCGCCCGATGCAGTGGTAGTCCCGCGTCAGCAGCAACCGCTTTTTGGTGGCGGTTGCATCCCGCATACTACGGTAAAGGACGGTCAGCCAGTACAGTGCCAGCAAAAAGATGCCGGGATACAGCAGCAGATAGGGACTGGTGAGGAAATCGTAAAGGCTTGTGGCGCCGCACCCTTGGAGAAGATCCCGGAACATGATCTGATACAGCCATATCGGAATCCAGATGAGGCAAATGATCCCCAAACGCTGTTCGGTAGTCAGCCTTTTGTCCAGCACCTCGTGGAGCGTTTCCTCGTCGGTGTTCAGCTCCGGCGTATCGGGATCGGCGCAGCGGTAGATATCCAGTCGGGGCGTCAGGTCACAGACGTAGTCCCAGCCCATCTCGGCGTAGGCGGCGATGCGCTCCTTTTCACCGGCGTAGCCCAGATTGCGCTTTACGTCGATGCGGTAGCGCATGGGCCTCGGCGTGTCCTGCTGGAAGCACATTCTGCCCAGACGGCGCTCCTGTAGGAAAAGCCCGCTGCGGGCCTGCTCGTCCAGCCAGCTTTCGATGGCGTCGATCTGGTACGCATAGTAGGGAAGCGTTTTCTTAATCATACGTTCTCCTCCTCTCTGTCCGCGTCACGGATGCAGCGGCGCAGACGGTCACATTCGGCGTCATACAGCTTTTTCCCCGCGTCAGTCAGCTCATAGGTGCGCTTGCGGCCCTCCACGCTGACCTCCCGGATCATCTGCTCGTCTGTCAGCTTGGAGAGAATGGTGTACAGCGTCCCCGGCCCCAGCGTTATGCGCCCCTCGGTGGTCTCGCCGATCCAGTGGACGATCTCCACGCCGCACAGCGTCCGGCGGCGCAGGGCCATCAGCACGTAAAACATGGGTTCTGACAATGTCTCCAATGACCGTTTCGGCATGGCGTTCCGCTCCTTTCCAACGAATATCGTATTACGATATCACTATAACATCGTATTACGATATTGTCAATAGGTGAAAAATTATTTCTAAATTGTGAAGAAAATGCTTGCAATCGGGAAAAAGCTGTGCTATACTCCCTTCATCAATTGAACAGCACCCGATGAGCCTTTCAGAATTCCAACGGAAAACTGAAAGGGGAGGGGACTCTGGAGAATCCCATTGAATTGGGTGCCGAAGGTGTAAGGCGCGAACGCGCTGAATCTCTCAGGCAAAAGGACAGAGAAGACATTTGAGTGTCTACCTTGTTTCTCCGGAGTCGCTGCATGGCAGCGGCTCTATTTTTCTGCGAAAAAGGAGAGAATCAACATGCAAGCCATCGAATCCGTACTGTTTCCCATCGTAAGTAAGATCAACGAATACCTGAGCAACTACATTCTGGTGTTTCTGCTGATCGGCGTGGGCCTGTGGTACACCATCAAGACCCGCTTCGTGCAGGTGCGCTGCTTCGGCGAGGGTATGCGCAAGGTGTTCGGCAACCTGAAGCTGAAGGGCGACAAGCACGACTCCGGTATGAGCTCCTTCCAGGCACTGGCTACCGCCATCGCCGCTCAGGTGGGTACCGGCAATATCGTGGGCGCTTCCGGCGCTATCCTGACCGGCGGCCCCGGCGCTATTTTCTGGATGTGGGTCATCGCCTTCTTCGGCATGGCTACCATCTACGCGGAAGCCACGCTGGCCCAAAAGACCCGTATCGTCGATCCCGACGGCACCGTCCGCGGTGGCCCCGTGTACTACATCACCACCGCGTTCAAGGGAGGCTTCGGTAAGTTCCTGGCGGGCTTCTTCGCCGTGGCTATCGTGCTGGCGCTGGGCTTCATGGGCTGCATGGTGCAGTCCAACTCCATCGGCTCCACCATGAATACCGCTTTCAGCATTCCCACCTGGGTGTCCGGCATGATCCTGGTCATCATCTGCGCCGTTATCTTCCTGGGCGGCGTGCAGCGTCTGGCCTCCGTTACCGAGAAGATCGTTCCCATCATGGCCGCTATCTTCCTGCTGGGCGGTCTGGCCGTCCTGGTGGCCCGCATCACCTACATCCCCGCTACTTTCGCCATGATCTTCAAGTATGCTTTCCAGCCTCAGGCCATTATCGGCGGCGGCTTCGGCTACGCTATCAAGACCGCCATCAGTCAGGGCGCCAAGCGCGGCCTGTTCTCCAATGAGGCCGGTATGGGCTCCACCCCCCACGCACACGCACAGGCCAACGTGGCCCACCCCCACGATCAGGGCGTGGTGGCCATGATCGGTGTGTTCATCGATACCTTTGTGGTGCTGACCCTCAACGCGCTGGTCATCATCTCCACCCTGTATACCGCCGACGGCCCTCTGGCCGAGTGCGGCGCGGCTGCCGCCAGCACCACGCTGACCAAGGCCAATCTGGCCCAGACCGCTTTCGGCACCGTGTTCGGCGAGAAGTTCGGCGCCATGTTCGTGGCGGTGTGCCTGTTCTTCTTCGCGTTCTCCACCGTCCTCAGCTGGAACCTGTTCGGTAAGATCAACGCCAACTACCTGTTCGGCAAGAAGAATCCCCGCCGCTGCACCGTGGTGTACAGCCTGATCGCGCTGGTGTTCGTGTTCATCGGCACGCTGGCCAGCAACGATCTGGTGTGGGAGCTGACCGACATGTTCAACAACCTGATGGTCATTCCCAACGCCATCGCTCTGTTTGCCCTGACCGGCATGGTGGTCGCCATGTGCAAAGAGGGCAAGCTTGCCAAGAAGAAGTAAGCAAACCTTTGCTTTCTGACATTGCTCTCCCATGAGAAAAGGCCCAAACCGGCATGCCGGTTCGGGCCTTTTCGTTGACAAGTGTACCCTGTTGCTATATAAATATAGGTAAGAGATCATAAGAAAAGAGGTGCCTTATGTACGAATTGAATCACATTATCGGCAATAGCTACTATATCCAGAGCCCCTCTAAGATGGGTTTGGTGAAGCTCAGCGATACAGACGTCTGCCTGATTGACAGCGGCAACGACAAGGACGCAGGCCGCAAGGTGCGGCAGCTGCTGGACGCCAACGGCTGGCATCTGACCGCCATCTACAACACCCATTCCAATGCCGACCACATCGGCGGCAACCGCTATTTGCAGGGCCAGACCAAGTGCAAAATTTACGCGCAGGGCATCGAGTGCGACATTACCCGGCATCCGGTGCTGGAACCTGCATTCCTGTACGGCGGCTTTCCGCCCAAGGATCTGCGCCACAAATTTCTGATGGCGCAGGAGAGCGACGCCAAGGAACTGACGCCCGGCGTGCTGCCGGAGGGCTTTGCACTGCTGCAATTGCCGGGGCACTTCTTCCACATGGTGGGCTTCCGCAGCCCGGACGATGTGGTGTATCTGGCGGACTGCCTGTCCAGCCGCGAGACGCTGGACAAGTACCAGATCGGCTTCGTCTACGATGTGGCCGCCTATCTGGACACGCTGGAAAAGGTGAAAACCATGCAGGCTGCCGCTTTCGTTCCCGCTCACGCCGAGGTGACAGAGGATATCGCCCCGCTGGCCCAGTACAACATCGATAAGGTGCTGGAGATCGCCGACCACATGGTGGAGCTGTGCGCCGAGCCTGTCATCTTCGAGGAGCTGCTGAAGAAGCTGTTTGATGACTACGGCCTGACCCTGACCTTTGAGCAGTACGTGCTGGTGGGCAGCACCGTGAAGTCGTATCTGGCGTGGCTGAAGGACACCGGACGGCTGACGGCGCTCTTTGAGGACAACCGCCTGCTGTGGAGGCGCGCATAAAGATATCTATCGCCGGATGACCGGAGATCACGACAGCTGTTGCTGCTTCATCCACACGTCCATCACCAGACTGTGGGGCAGCAGCTTCGTCAGCGCCGCCTGTCCCCGCGCCACAAAGCCGTACTTGCACACATCCTTGCCCCGCTTGGCGTCCCGCCACGTGCGGCGCACGATGTCGTCAGGGTCATACATGGCGGCGTATTTCTTCACAATGGCTTCGCCGCCGGTCACGGCCCGGTCAAAGAATGCGGTCTTTGTCCAGAAGGGGCATACCGCCATGACGCCAACGCCCTGACGGCGCAGCTCACGGTTCAGCGCCCGGCTGAAGCTCAGCACAAAGGCCTTGGTGGCGCCGTAAACGTTGATGTAGGGGATAGGCTGAAAAGCCGCCACCGACGCGATATTGATGATCTGACTGCCCCGGGGCATGTAGGGCGCTGTCAGCTGGCACATGGCCACCACCGCCTGACAGTTCAGGTCGGTCATGTTCAGGTTGACCTCCAGCGGCGTGTCCAGCACCGCGCTGAACTTGCCGTAGCCGCTGCAATTCATCAGCAGCCCCACCTGTACCGGTTCCTCCGCCAGCGCCGCCTTGTAAATATTGAAGCTGGCGCGATCCGTCAGATCCGTGGCCAGCACCCGAATCGGGAAAGGCACGGTGTCGCGCAGAGCCTCCAGTTTGTCCCACTGGCGGGCGATGACCCATACTTCGTCAAATGTGCCGAACTGGTCAATGGTTTCGGCGAAGCGCTTTCCCATACCGCTGGAAGCGCCGGTGATGACCGCGATTTTCTTCATAGGGCATCCATCCTTTCTTTGCCCCCATTATGCCATGTCCCGTGAGATTTGGCAAGGGACAAACCGCTTGACAGGCGGCGCGGCATTGCCTATAATACGAAAAAAGCAGTCAGGAGGATTTCCCATGATCCGAAAAGGCATCGAACAGGATATCCCGCACATTGCGGCGATCTATGAGCATATCCATGACAATGAGGAGTGCGGCAAGTCCACCGTAGGCTGGATCCGCGGCGTATACCCCACGGCGGATACGGCCCGTGCGGCGCTGGACGCCAACGACCTGTTCGTCATGGAGGAGGGCGGCGCGGTGGTGGCGGCAGCCCGCATCAACAAAATTCAGGTGCCGGTGTATGCCGATGTACCGTGGCGCTACCCCGATGTACCGGATGAGCAGGTGATGGTGCTGCACACACTGGTGGTAGAGCCCGCCTGTTCCGGAAAGGGCTACGGCACGAAATTCGTCGCGTTCTATGAGGGCTACGCCCGTGAAAACGGCTGTCCCTACCTGCGGATGGACACCAACGCCCGCAATAAGGCGGCGCGGAAGCTGTACGCCGGTCTGGGCTATTGGGAGGCGGGCATCATGCCCTGCGTGTTCAATGGCATTCCCGGCGTCCAGTTGGTCTGTCTGGAAAAGAAGCTATAATATAATGTACCGCCGGAGCCGTTCACATGGCTCCGGCGGTTTTCTGCAAAAAATGGCAGCCTTCACCATATTCTTAACACTCCATTAACGGCGTATGGGATTATAATATGCCATCAAAAAATATGCGCAGAAGGGCGGTAAGACCATGGATATTTGGAAAGAGCTTCAGGACGAGGGCATCGATACGGCGCTTTTGGATGAAATACGTCATTTCCGCAGCCAGTATCCCGCTGCGCCGGAGGCAGAGGCGCGCATTCCCGTGCCGCGCTTTCTGTACTACGGCAAAGAGATTTGGGAGAGCGCGGCGGCGGCGCTGCTGTGCGGCGAGCATCTGCTGCTGGCAGGCCCCAAGGCTACCGGCAAGAACGTGCTGGCGGAGAACCTTGCCGCCGTGTTCGGCCGTCCCAACTGGGATGTGTCCATGTATGTGAACGTGGACGCCGCGTCCCTGATCGGCGCGGACACCCTGAAGGACGGCAAGGTGGTGTTCCGGGAGGGCCCCATCTGCCAGTGCGCCCGTTTGGGCGGCTTCGGCGTGCTGGACGAGGTGAACATGGCGAAGAACGAGGCGCTGGCGGTGCTGCATGCCACGCTGGACTTCCGCCGCGTCATCGATGTTCCCGGCTATGAGCGCATCGAGCTTGACCCCGCCACCCGCTTCATCGGCACCATGAACTACGGCTACGCCGGAACACGTGAGTTGAACGAGGCGCTGGTGTCCCGCTTTGTAGTGCTGGACATGCCGGTGATCTCCGAGGATAACCTGCAAAAGCTGCTGCGGAGGGGCTTTCCGGAGCTGAGCACTAAGTGGGTGGAGCAGTTCTCCGCCCTGTTCCGCGACCTGCGGCAGAAGTGCGACAACGGCGAGATCTCCACTAAGGCCCTTGACCTGCGTGGCCTGCTGTCGTCGCTGCACCTGATCGAAAAGGGCATCACCTCTGGCGAGGCGCTGAAGCTGGGCATCATCAACAAAGCCTTCGATCCCTTCGAGCGGCAGCTGGTGGCGGACGCGGTGTGGAGCCGCATTCCACAGGACGCCGACCGGACGAAGCTGTTTGGCAACTGATATGGACAGAGAAGATATTCAGAGCCGCCGTGCGGCCAATCAGGTGTGGAACGGCGCGGAAAACTATGACGTCCGCCCGGAGTTCCAGTCCTACGACAGCGATGGCGAGGCACAGCTGTATTTCAATACCATCATTGGCCTTGTGTACCGGTATTACCAATTCGACCGCTTCAAGCCTCTGTTTCACACCTTTCAGCACCAGCCCAAGGGTGAGCTGTACAGCGACCTGTTCTGGCTGGGATTGGAGGGCGCGGCCTACCGCCGGGCGCTGCCGGATCGTCCCGTATTGCAGGAGCTGCGGCAGGACTATGCCCGCCGTGTGGTGAAAGAAGCGCATGCCGCCGATCCGCAAAGCGCGGAGAGCCTGCACGCGGCGTGGTTCCGGCGGGCGCTGGGCCAGCCGGAGCAGGAGGACGCCTGGCAGAAGGACGTGCTGGACGCCCTGACCTTCGATCCCACGTGGGACGAGCAGCAGATCATGGATCGCATGGAAGCGCTGCTGTATCAGTACTTCCACCGGGCCCGCCGCAGCGTCACCGACCG
>ERZ773208.1712-NODE-1712-length-16495-cov-3.748966_pt1 | contig 16495 bp, 16 predicted proteins | sample MGYA00581006_ERZ773208 | MGnify/ENA primary metagenome ERZ773208 (study PRJEB29015, sample SAMEA2737793) | human gut metagenome | biome: human gut; feature: human-associated habitat; material: faeces | place: China | collected 2012 ... | reverse complement strand
CAATGACAGGTATTAAGATCCATAGTGATTGGAAGAGGGAATGGACAAGATTTAATCTCGATGAAGCAAGAGTCGTATCTGCGGTGATTCGTGGACGAGGAGTACCAACAGTACTGATCACACTAGCCGAAAAGGGTGTGATCATGAACACACCAGAACGTTTTTACTATAAGAAAGCGATTGAAGATGTAGAGGTGGTCGATCCAAGAGCAGCAGGAGATGCATTTATCGGGGCATTCTGTACAAGAATCTGTACGGATGATTCTATTGGAAAAGTGCTGACGATCGCGAATTATACAGCAGCCTTATCCATTGCAACAGAAGGGGCGATGGAATCTCTGCCAACATCGAAACAAGTAAGAGAATATATGGAACAAAAAAGAGATGCATAAAAATGCATCTCTTTTTTGTTGCTTGAACAATATACGTACCTGGAAATTATTCCTGGCTGATAGCTCCTGCTGGACATCCGTCTGCGCAAGCTCCACATTCCATGCATGTATCTGCATCGATTACGCAAACGCTACCATCGTTGCTAATAGCTCCTACTGGGCAAGTACCTTCACATGCACCACAACCGATACATCCGTCAGTAATTTTGTAAGCCATTATGTAAGCCTCCTTTGATTTTTTATACGTTTATAATAATACAATTATCCCAATATTGCAATAAATAAAAAGTTAAAAATTTAACAATAACAAGAAACATCAAGCGTCACGAACCACTGTAAGCACCCTTCCAAAGTAGTGAACATCATCGATATTATCGATGAAAAGCGAGTTTTTGTCGCCATTAATGGGAGCAAGCTCCAGCCTGATTCCCGGAATATATTTACGAATATACACTTTATTTCCAATAAGAAAAATCCCTGTCTCACCGGATTCAGGAAACCTGTCCTTGCCAATCAGAAGAATGTCATTGTCAAAATAAGTAGGTGAAAGATTTCGCCCAACAATCTTAATCCCACACAAAACAATGTCACCAAAATCTTTTTTGTAAGCAGAAATATTAACAATATTCGTAGAAATACTGTCAAAAACCATTCCATCCTGAACAATACCCGTTGGGGTAAGAACGGAAACACAATCGGTTTTGTGAGATTGATTGTAGTCGGCAATGCGGGACTCAAAATAGGCAATTTCCACAAGTAGATTAAAAACCCTTGGTGGAAGTGATTTTTTATCAATGGTATTAATGACTGAGCGCCCTAAAATATAGTCAATGCTACAATTAAGCGCATCGCAAACCTTTGAAATAGTATAAATAGTGGGATTGTTAACCTTACCCCCAACTAATTTCTTGACGGATTCATATGGAAGCTCAGCCTCATCGGCAAGCTGCCTGATAGACCAATTCTTCTGATATAAAAGACGATTAATATTTTCAACCATAATGTTTTTGTTGGTGATTTTGTTAGAATTTTGATTCATAAATTAAGACGCCCCCCTTATTAAGATGTATTCCTTGGCACATAAAAAACAACAATATAACAAAATTTGTGCCTTTCTATGCCTTTTTTTTACAAAATTATGCATTTATTATATAGCATATAGAAAAAAATTAAAATATCTATGGAAAAAATGGAGGGAAAAATGAACAAAATGGAGAAAAACAGTAGCGAAAAACTATTACGACAGCTTATTGCAACGCTAAGGATGGAAGGAAGCCTGGTGTCAGCCAGCCTGGGAGAAAGTGACAAATATAACATTATAGTAATTAATGGCGAAAGCCTAACCGGGGAAGACATGGGGAATTCTTTGTACAATAGTGAATGCAAAAGAAAAAGTGGCAAGGAACTGGAAAACATCATATCAAAAAAGCTGATTGGCCTTGGTATACCAACCAGACTAAAAGGATATAAATATATGCTTTCTGCAATTGAACAGGTGCTGGAGGATGAAACCTCACTTGAGGGAGTTACCAAGATACTTTATCCTGATGTGGCGAAGAAGTATAATTCAACACCTCAAAGAGTGGAAAAAGCCATAAGGCATGCCATAGAAGTAGCATGGACTGATAATGGGGTAGAGCTTAGGCGAGAGTTTCAAGACAGAAAGGAAAACAAAAGACCAACTAATTCAGAGTTTATTTCAAGAATAAGTGCTTATATAAAGATGTCAGCATAAAGAATATTATAGGCTTAGTTTTGTACGTTTTACAAAGCTAAGCTTTTTTACTTAGATTTAATATTCTAAAGATTTTTGATTTAACAATGAATTAATAGAATAGCAAATCAAGAACACTGTTTTTAACCTGGAAATGCAGACTACAAGTTATGCGGAACTACCTAAGAGGTCACGCTATTATCAGGATGTGATAGACCTTAATATAATTGAAAAAGGGGATACATATGATATACTAGGAGTAAGTTATGTTATCTTTATTTGTACCTTTGATTTCTTTAAGAAGGACAGAAGTGTGTATGAGTTCGAGAATATATGTGTTGATGATGCTAACATAAGGTTGAATGATGGAACCCATAAGATTTTTTTGAACACCAAGGGTGATAGAGATGGCATAGGCAGGGAACTACAGTTGTTATTAGACTATTTCGATGGCAGGGAACCGGAAAGTAAGCTTGCAAGGGACATGCAGAAGAAGGTATTTGAGGCCAGAGGAAATGACCAATGGAGGCGTGAGTATATGTCATATCAGATGGAATTAAATCAACAGTATAAGAATGGTAGAGCAGAAGGCATAGAACAGGGCATAGAACAGGGAATGAAGCAGGGAGTGCAGCAGGCAACAGATAATATTAATAAGTTAATTAAAGTTTTGCTCTCACAGAAGAAGTATGATGAATTGGAGAAGATGTCGGAAGACAAGGAATACCAGAATGAGCTAATGAAGAAATACAACATAATAGAATAGTCTGTAATAGGAATATCATATAGTTTTTGCACCAAAGTATACGAGACAGGTAATACACAAGAATAAGACAGAGACGCCGGGCGGCTATTTGTGAGAGAGGGAGGATATGGTGGAGATAAGTATTGTGTGGGGAAATATCACATAAGAAGCTTCTCAAAACGTCCTCAACGACAAAAATGTATGCGAAAGGAAATATATCCCACGACAGAACCCCAAAAACAAAACCAAGGGAAAGTGATGTATCACTTTCCCTTGGTAAATCATATATAATTCAATTTTAATTTCTAGCAACAACACATATTAAGCAAACATAGTGTTGTGCAAGGATCAGCGCAACACATTGCACCGGAATCGCCACCATATGAATACTGGCGGGTGTTGTACCATTGACCACCACTTTCAAGTGTTTGAACAAGTCTTTGGTATGTCTGGTTGTCAGGTTCCATCTGCAAAGCAGTTCGTGCAAAATCAAGAGCCATGACATTGTTACCTAGACCGTTGTTTGCCAAAGAACTTAAGAAATACCACTGAGCGGTACGGTCCTGAATATTGCTCAGGACATTTAAAGCTTCCTGAAAACGCCTATTGTTGATGTAGTTAGAAGCAGCAGTGTAATAGGAAGCATCCTGACCGTAATACTGGCTGGACTGTCCCTGCCCACTGTTAAAACCGCCGAAGCCTCCAAAACCACCAAACAAATCATCAAAAGGATTGCCGGAATAACCACCACCGTAGTTGCCGTTACCTGAACCACCATAGGCAGAACCACCATTACCATAGCCACCGGAACCATAACTGCCGTTACCGTAGCCACCATAAGAACCACCATAGCCACCTGAATAACCATTCTTACGCTCATCCATAATCTGATTGTAAGCCTGACCAACTAACTTAAACATCTCCTCCGCCTTATCCTTATTAGGATTGTTAATATTAGCATCGGGATGATACTTGCGACTTAATTTTCTATATGCCTGTTTTACTTCATCATCTGTGGCATCTCGTGAAATGCCAAGAACTTTATATGGATCACTCATATCAAACTCCTAAAAAACTAAAGTTATGTAAACCTAATAGCTTACGCATTAACCTTAGTCATTCTCTTTTATTATATTGTCTGATGCTACATCTTCTCCACGTCGTTCCTTCAGATTCTTATAATAGACCGTCCAAACCCCGGCGTAAAGGATATTTCTAAGAACCTCAGCATTCTCCAAAATAGGAAGATACTCGAACTCCTTAGAGCATTCAGCCATCATCATCTGTAGCATGCCCTTTATTCTATCATCAAACCCCTGTTCATTGCAAATAGATTTGAAAGGATTGTAATGATTCTTCTTAATATCCTCCTCCAAATCATCATAGGCATCAAGAATATAAATAAATTTGCCAAGGAAAAAACCAATGCGGCTAAGAGAAGCAGCCCACTGGTCGTCTTTTGGAACAAAAAGGACAGACATAATGCGACCGAAAAGCCCTGCCATAACGTCAATGTTCGTCTCATTCTCTTTTTCGCGGGTACCTAATTCGGTGAGAAGAGACGAAATAACTTCTGCCTTCTTGTTATAATCAAAGCCATCATCAGGATGCTTAGTTTTTAAAAGCTTGGCAAAAGCAAGTTTCAAAACACTGCGGTCATCATTCCAGTCGTCCATAGCTTTATAATAAGATAATAAAATATTCATATCAGCCACGTAATCTGAGTAAATACTGGAAGACATAGGCTGTGCCTTAAGGGGATGACGAATACATTTGTGCTCAGAATGAGCAACCTTCGGTTCGTACAAAGAGGTAAGAAGCATTACAAGAAAAGTCATATCATAAGAAAGTGTAAACTGCCCGACAAAACCATAGCGGGACCTTAAAGAATAACACAAACCACAATAAAAACTCTTGTAAACATCAAACTCCTTAAATTTTAATTCCGGTTTATTAATAACAACATATCCAAACATAAAAAACTAACTTCTTCTTATAAAAGTGGCGTTGCACTTAGGGCAACGAATCTGAATCTTACCGTGTCCTTTAGGAATACGAATCCTCTGGCCACATTCCGGACACTTGTAGAAATGATAATACTTGCGCTGACCGGCAAGGTTCTTCTCGTTGGCAACCTTGTTGCGCCAACTACCGAGAATACGCATATACTTCTCGTTTTCAGCAGCACGCTTATAAATGTTACGTGAAAACATTCTAAAATAAGTATAAAAAATAAGAAGCAAAATCAAAGTACTAAAAAGGGAACCAAGTCTTCTTGGAACAAAAAGCGAAATAATACACAACGCAATTGTAAGCCCAAGCAAAAACTTAGAAAACTGATCTGCACCATATCTTCCATACATAAATTTTGAAAATCTATCTCTCCAATTCATAAACATGTCACCTCACCAATCATCTTGAATATTGTAGACTGATCATTCAATATAAAAAACAGTCATCTTAATACTGAAGACCAATCATCTGAAATATTGTAGTCGATATTAAGAGTGTAAGTCCAATGCCCGATAAAAGCAATGGCAAAGGGTTTGAATTTACATTTAAGTCATAAAAGTTTACAAATATGTAAAAAATGATAAGCATAAAAACGTTTTTACTAAAAAAGAAAACAAACTGACTAAAAATACTGAATTATTACTAAAATGACAATATCGAGCATTGAAAAAGGACGAAAAATAGAGTATTATGGAAAAGAAAAAGAGCTAAGCAACGTTAGCTATAAGCTATATGAGTGTATAAGTGATTTTTATAGAAGTTGTATAAATATGCACAAAGCATATGATAAAGATAATAAACACAAGAATATACATCAGATTCTTTATAAATATGTAAAGCTTATAAATAGACAAAAAAGGGAAGACAATAGTATACAAAAGACGCTATGTAAAAAATAGGAGGGGAGATTCACTGCATGTACGTGAAGAAGAATAGCTGGGTTAAGCATTTAGACTTTATACTGGCTGATTTGTTGTGCATTAATTTAACGTTATTGATTGCATATTTTCTACGTAATGGAGTGCGTAATGTGTATGCGCTAAAGGAGTACAGAACACTTCTTTTTGCAATAATGGCACTGCATTTCTGCATAAGTTTTTTTTCGAATACATATTCAGACATCCTAAGAAAAGGATACTTTCAAGAATTTAAAAGAGTACTTGTTCATAATATAGAATTAATGCTATGTGTAATGGTATTTATGTTCTTTACTCATACAGGAGCAACATACTCAAGATTAATGATTTTTGCATTCTGGGTAATGGACATTTTTGCAATGTATTTTGTACATATTTGCTTAAAAACATTTTTAAGAAAAAGAGATTACCGAGAGAAGAAGCAAACCAAACTTTTGATAATTACTACACCGGAAAATATGGAGAAAGTAATCAGTGAAGTAAACGATGGGCCGGACAAGAGTTTTGAAATAGTAGGAATAGCGTTAAGCACAAATGAGGAAGGAATTAAAGAGTACCAGGGGATACCGGTAGTTTCAGAAGAAACAGATATGTATGACTATGTTTGCAAAAATGTTGTAGATGAAGTTTTACTTAATTTAAACTATCCATCAGATAAGTTTGATCAGATAGTGGAAACTTTAGTTAATATAGGAATTACCGTAGATATTAAATTAAATATTAAGTTTAATGGTGGAACTCAGGAGTTCGGACACATTAACGATACTAAGATTATAAGAACAAGTGCCAATACTGTAACAATAACAGAGATGGCATTAAAGAGAGCCATGGATATCTGTGCAGGCATTGTTGGATGTATAGTTACAGGTATACTTTTTATATTTGTGGCACCTGCAATTAAGATAGCAGATCCTAAGGGACCTGTATTCTTCGGACAGAAGAGAGTTGGTCGTAACGGAAGAACTTTTACAATATATAAGTTCCGTTCTATGTATGTAGATGCGGAAGAACGTAAGAAGGAACTTATGGCGAAGAACAAGATGGACGGTCTAATGTTTAAGATGGACGCTGATCCTAGAATTATAGGAAGCGGTCCGGACGGAACAAGAAAGGGACTTGGATATTATCTTAGACATCTGTCTATAGATGAATTCCCTAACTTCTGGAGCATCTTAAAAGGCGATATGAGTCTTGTGGGAACAAGACCACCAACAATGGATGAATACAATCAGTACGAATTGCATCACAAGAGTCGTCTGGCAGCAAAACCGGGACTTACAGGAATGTGGCAGGTAAGCGGCAGAAGTGATTTTACTGATTTCGAAGAAATAGTAAAAATGGACAGCGATTATATTAAGAACTGGAATATAGGACTTGATATAAAAATAATTCTGAAAACAGTGCTGGTAGTGCTGGGACAGAAGGGATCGGTGTAATATTTGGCAAAATATGCAAGGGGATAAAAAGTGCATAAGAAGAATAAAGATAAATTAAGAATCGCAATGTTAGGTCATAAGAGAATACCTTCAAGAGAAGGTGGCGTGGAAATTGTGGTGGAAGAACTTTGTACAAGAATGGTTAACAAAGGTCACAAAGTAACATGCTACAACCGTGGCGGACATCATGTTAGCGGTAAGGAATTTGACAGTGCGAAGATTAAAAACTACAAAGGAATAAACCTGAAAACAGTGCCTACAATAAACTGCAAAGGGTTGGCAGCAATGTCAGCCTCAGTTTTTGCAGGCATAAAAGCGTCTATGGGAAGATACGATATTGTTCATTTTCACGCAGAAGGACCTTGTGCAATGTTATGGCTTCCTAAGTTATTCGGCAAGAGATGCATAGCAACAATTCACGGCCTGGACCATCAGAGAGCTAAGTGGGGCAAGCTTGCAAGTACATATATAATGATGGGTGAAAAGTGTGCAGTAAAGCACGCAGACGAAATAATAGTATTAAGCCGTGGCGTGCAGGATTATTTCAGAGATACATATGGAAGAGAGACTAAGTTTATTCCTAACGGAGTAAACAGACCTATAGTAAGAGAGCCACAGATTATCAAAGAGAAATGCGGCTTAAACAAAGACGAATACATTCTCTTTCTTGGAAGATTGGTTCCGGAAAAAGGACTTAGATATCTGGTTGAAGCTTTCAAGAAAGTGAAAACAGACAAGAAGCTGGTAATAGCCGGTGGAAGTTCAGATACAGATGAGTTCGCTAACGAACTAAGAAAGATGGCAAAAGATGACGACAGAATAATCTTTACAGGATTCGTTCAGGGAGAAGAATTGGATGAGTTATACAGCAATGCATACATATACACACTTCCAAGTGATCTGGAAGGAATGCCACTTAGTCTGCTTGAGGCAATGAGCTATGGAAATTGTTGTCTTGTATCAGACATAGATGAATGTGCATCTGTAGTTGAAGATAAGGCACTGGTATTCAAAAAGTCGGATGTAGATGACTTAAGAGAAAAACTACAGCAGGCTTGTGATAAGCCTAAGATGGTTAAGAAGTATAAAGAAGAAGCTGCAGATTTCATTTGTGAGAAATATAATTGGGATGATGTTGTGGAGAAAACGATGGAGTTGTATAGAGGTTAGAATATGGAAAAGAAACATTATGGTGCGATAGATGGCTTAAGAGCTATTGCAGCAATTGGTATCGTTATGATGCATATGGGAGCAAATAATAACTATGAAATAGGTGGATATATTTATAATAAAATTATTCCATCATTTACTAATTTTGTATTTTTGTTTATGGTGATTTCGGCTTTTGGAATGTGCTGTGGATATTATGAAAAAATATTAAAAAACGAAATAACATTAGAAAAATTTTATGTAAAAAGATTTAAAAAAATATTGCCATTTTTTGCACTATTAGTTTTTGTAGATTTAATTATGTCACCTTCGATTGAATCTTTATATGAAGCCTTTGCAGATTTGACATTAATGTTTGGTTTTTTGCCAAACGCAGGTAATATTTCTGTTATTGGAGTTGGTTGGTTTTTAGGACTGATATTTGTCTTTTACATATGTTTTCCTTTTTATTGTGTTTTAATACAGAATAAAAAGAGAGCTTGGATAGCTTTCGGAATTAGTGTGATATATAATTTAATAGGTTCAAATTATTTTGAGATAAACAGAACAAATATCCTTTATAGTGCATGTTTCTTTATAGCTGTAGGATTAGTTTATTTATATAGAAATGAAATATCAAAAATAAAAGCATGGCAAATATTAAGTGTTATGAGTATTACTATTGTTGTATATTATCTGCTGAATGGTAATGTGTTTATGTGTCTATTAGTTTCAGTAGTGATGCTATTATATGCGATTACTTCAAATGTAAAAGTATTGGACAATAAGATAGCTAAATTCTTAAGTGGAATAAGTATGGAGATATATTTATGCCATATGATGGTGTTTAGAATATTACAAAAAATGAAGATTACTAATATATTTGGAAATGCATGGATTCAATATTTTATTACAGTAATATTAACTTTAATAGGAGCGATTATATTTGCAATTATAGTCAGAAAAGTGTTTGAAGTTGTAGAAAGTAAAATAAAGTAAAAAATATAAGGAATAAAATATGAAGATTTTAATGGTAAATAAGTTTTTGTATCCAAATGGAGGTTCAGAAACATATATATTCAAATTAGGTGAGTATTTAGAAAGTCAAGGACATGAAGTTCAGTACTTTGGAATGGAACATGAAGGAAGATGTGTTGGAAATCACGCAGAAGCCTATACATCCGACATGGACTTTCATGGAGGTTCAAAACTTTCTAAACTGACTTATCCAATTAAAACTATATATTCAAGTGAGGCAAGAAAGAAAATCGGGCTTGTTCTTGATGACTTTCAGCCAGATGTAGTTCATTTAAACAACTTTACATATCAGATAACACCGAGTGTTATATTAGAAATAAAGAAATGGTCAAAACGGACAGGGCATAAATGCAAGATTGTGTTTACAGCACACGATTATAATCTGGTTTGCCCAAATCATATGTGCAACAATCCAAATACACACGAAAATTGTGAAAAGTGTTTAGGCGGACATTTTATGAATTGCTTTAAAGGTAAGTGTATTCATGGTAGTACAGCAAAATCAGCAGTTGGAACAATGGAGGCTATGTTTTGGAAAATAAAGGGAACATATAAGTATATTGATTCTATGATATGCTGTAGTGAATTTATGAAAACAAAATTGGACACAAATCCATTGTTTGCAAAGAAAACAATTGCTTTACATAATTTTATAGATAAAGTTGAATGGAAAGAAGTAGAGAAGAAAGACTATGTTCTTTACTTCGGAAGATTTTCAGAGGAAAAGGGAATAGGAACTCTTATAAATGTTTGTAAGAAACTTCCGAACATTCAGTTTATATTTGCGGGAACAGGTCCTTTGGAAGAAGAGATTAATGGAATTAGCAATATTAAAAATTTAGGCTTTCAAAAGGGAGAAGCTCTTGAAAAACTTATAAGAGAAGCAAGATTTTCTATATATCCATCAGAATGGTATGAGAATTGTCCGTTTTCAGTAATGGAAAGCCAGATGTATGGTACACCGGTTCTTGGCGCCAACATTGGAGGTATTCCTGAGCTTATATCTGTAGGCAGTACAGGAGAGTTATTTGAAAGTGGTAATGGAGAAGATTTAAAAATTAAGATTGAAGAACTATGGAATAACAAAGAAAAGTTAGATAAATACAGTGAAAATTGTAAAAATATTAGCTTTGATACTATTGAGGAATATTGCAATAAATTGATTAAGATATACGAATAAAAGGGAAAAGGGAGAGAACGTAATGGCAGAGAAAAAATTAAATGGTACAGTTATCGTAACATACAGATGTAACGCACGTTGTTCAATGTGTAACAGATACAAAGCACCATCAAAACCAGAAGAAGAAATTTCAATTGAAACAATTAAGAAGTTACCTAAGATGTACTTTACAAATATAACAGGTGGAGAACCTTTTATACGTACAGATTTAAAGGACATTGTTAGAGAATTATATAAGAAGAGTGATAGAATCGTTATTTCAACTAATGGATTCTTCACAGATAGAATCGTTGACTTGTGTAAGGAATTTCCTAATATTGGAATCCGTATTTCTATTGAAGGTCTTGAACAGACAAACAATGAAATCCGAGGGTTAGATGACGGATATAACAAAGGCTATACAACACTTAAGAAATTACGTGAAATGGGAATGAAAGATGTTGGTTTCGGTATGACAGTTCAGGACAAGAATGCACCTGACTTAGTACCACTTTATAAAATCTCTAATGAAATGGGAATGGAATTTGCAACTGCTTCATTACATAATAGTTTCTATTTCGTAGAAGCAAAGAATATAATCAAAGACCGTCCAATGGTAGCAAAGAATTTCGAAGATTTAATTAATGAATTACTTAGATCAAAGAGTCCTAAGAAATGGATGAGAGCTTACTTTAATCACGGACTTATCAATTATATTTATGGACAGAAGAGATTACTCCCTTGTGATATGAGTTTTGACACATTCTTTATTGATCCATACGGAGATGTAATGCCATGTAACGGAACAAAAGATAAAGAAGTGATGGGGAACTTAAACAATCAGAGTTGGGATGAATTATGGAATAGCCCTGAAGCAGAACAGGTTAGAGCAAAGGTACGTTGCTGTGACAGAGACTGTTGGATGATAGGTTCAGTGTCTCCAGCAATGCACAAGTACATCTGGAAACCTGGATTCTGGGTACTTAAACATAAGTTTAAAGCGTTATTTAGCAAGCATCCTTATAGTATGTATGAAAATAAAATTGTACGTGACTACAGAGATGGCAAGGTAACTAAAGAAGAATTAGATAAATGCAGTACTTGTGATATGTGTGCAACAATTAATGACGGATTAAGCGACGCTTCAAGAGAACAGCTTAAAGATAAGAGCGGTGAAGAAATAGTTGATGCAGATATTGCAAAACAGATGGGAGAATAAAGATTTGCTAAAAAATCGTCAGAAATAAAGGTGTACTGTGCTATTTGGGAGGTAAGTTAAGCAATGAATAAAGTGAAACGTTTAAGTCTTTTGTTTAGAGGAAAGTCACTAAGATTGTGGAAGTTTATTAGCAATGAACATTATAGAAGTGTGTCATATAGATATTTCAGAGATTGTGGAGTGGTTTTTAAGGGAAAACCTAAATATATTAATTATGATGTGGATTTTGATTTAACAGAACCTAATAAGATTTTTGTCGGAGAAAACACAGTTATAGCAAAGGGAACGGTTTTACTAACACACGATTTTTCAATAGAATGTGGACTAGTTGCAATCGGTGAAACACAACCAGATTACGAAATGCAATTCTTAAAAGAAATACATATAGGTAGGGACAGTTTTATAGGTGCAAGAAGTTTTATTTTGCCAGGAACAATTATAGGAAACAATTGTATAATTGGTTCAGGAAGTGTTGTGTCTGGAAAAGTTCCAGATAACAGCATATATGCAGGAAACCCTGCAAAATTTATTGCACATACAGATGAATGGGCACGAAGAAAATTAAAAGAAAAAGAATACGTTAAAGGTACATGTAAAGTAAAATAGTAAAAAGAAAATGGAGGAAAAATGATGAAAGAAACCCCTTTTTTTTCAATCGTTTTGTCAATATATGGTGTAGAAAATTATCTTGATAGATGCATAAATAGTATACTAAAACAAGATTTTAGAAATTTTGAATTGATTTTGGTTGATGATGGCTCTAGGGATAAGTGTCCTGAGATGTGTGATGAGTGGTCTTTGAAAGATAAACGAATTAAAGTTATACATAAAAAAAATGAAGGTCTTGGATATGCTAGAAATACAGGACTAAACAATGCAAAGGGAAAGTATATTTTTTTTATTGACAGTGATGATTATGTTTTAAATGGATTATTGACTGAAGCTTATTCAAAACTAAGTAATAAAAATGTTAACGCGTTGTTTTATGGATTTCAGCGTGTAGATCAAAATGGTAAAGTACTCAGTGTTCATATTCCAAAACCAGATAAAGAAATTTATAATGATAAAAGTGAAATTAAAGAAAAATTATTTGCTGATTTCATTGCTAGAAATCCCCAAACAGGAAAATCTAAAAATCTTAGAATTAGTGCGTGGGGGTGTTGTTTAAACATCGATTTTCTCAGAAAAAACAATTTAAAATTTGTTTCTGAAAGAGAATACATATGTGAGGATATTTATTTTTTTACTGAAATGTTTGATGTGCTGGAATCAGCTTTGATTTTGAAAAAAGTTTATTATACATATTGTCAAAATGAAGGTTCTTTAACGTTTACTTATAAGAGTGACAGATATAACAGATTAAAAAACTTTTATAGGACAATAGATGAGTTGGCACAGGAGAAGGATTATTCAATGGAAGTTAGAATGAGATTTAAAGCATCATTTATAGCGTGTATAATTGGATGCTTAAAAATGGAGGCTGCCAACTTCAAAAAAATTGGATTTAAGGAAAGCTATAAAAAAGTTGTTAAAATATGTGAAGATTATGATGTGGTAAATGCCATAAAAGTGTATCCTTTGAAAAAATACGGAAGAACATGGGATATATTTGGCAAATGTGTGTCAAAAAAATTATATTTATTATTATATATACTTTTATTGTTACAATATTATAAAAGTGGAGTATGATATAAAATTAACATTTGCAAGTATATAAGAATTAATAAACTGAAGAGGTGTGATATTAATGGGCAGAATGTTAAATAGTGGGAAAAGGTGCGTGTTTATTCTTCCATATTTTGGAAAGTTTAACAACTATTTTCCATTGTTTTTAAAATCTTGTGGAAGAAATAAAGCATATGACTGGATGATATTTACAGATTGCAAAGAAAAATATAAATATCCGTCAAATGTTCATATTATACAAATGACTTTAAATGAATTAAAGAAAATTGCAGAAAAGAAATTAGGGATTTCTATTTCAATGGAAACACCATATAAGTTATGCGATTACAAACCAAGTTATGGAATTATATTTGAAGAATATATAGAAAAATATGAATATTGGGGACATTGCGATTGTGATCTTATATTTGGAAATCTAGATTTGATACTTACTCCGTTGCTAGAAGAAGGATATGATAAAATTTTTGCAGCAGGGCATTTGACTTTGTATAAAAATACCTATGATAATAATAGAAGGTTTATGAAGAAATATCAAGGTGAAGAATTATATAAAAAATTTTTCCAAACAGATGAAATTTGCGTTTTTGATGAAGATTGTGTTGGTGGTAAAAATCCAGAGAAAAAAAATGTGCATGCAATTTTTTTGATGGATAAAGCAAAAGTATATGCGAGAGATTTGTCGATGAATACAAGTACAACATCAGGTATGTTGGTTAATGAATATTACGATGAAAAAAAAAGAGAGTTTGTTAAAGAAAAATACATACCAAGAAGATATTATTGGAATGCAGGGAATTTATTTTCGCTAGAATGGGATTCAGCAAATGATAAGATAATAAGTAAAGAATATTTATATATACATTTACAGATGAGAAAGATGAGGCTAAAAAATGCTGTGGAGAAATATGACAAATTTCAAATCTTACCAGATAGATTCATTCCGGTAAAAGAAATTCCACGAAATAAGAAAGAACTCAAAGTGAGAAGTATTAGAAGAACGTATTATTTTTGGTTTGATTTTTATGAAAAGAAAGTTAGAAGAAAAATTAATAAGACGTTACATAGTAAGAAAGTGTAAACGAAATATTAAAAGATGATTAAGTGAAAATATAGAATTAAAAGGAGAAGTTAATGAAAACTATTAAAATTCCTGCAAGAAAAATAATAGGGTTTATTATTATCTATACAATAGTAGTTTCTTCATTGTCATCAGAGATGGGATTACCACAAAATTTATTGTATGTGAATGATATCTTATTGATTTTTGTGCTTTTTGCGTATTCTAAAAAGATGAATATGTTTGAAAAATTAGGAATGAAAAAAATTATTTATGTACTATGTTTTTTAGCATTAGTAATAGCTGTCGGAGTGATTGGTAATATGGTATCACTTAAGCTGGTTTTATGGGGAATGCGAAATACATTTAGAGGAATAATTTTTTTTATATTTTGTGTATGGTATTTGAAGTATGAAGATGTTCAAAAAATGTTTCATATATTTGTTAAATTACAATACGTAAATTTTGCACTTGGAATATATCAATTCTTCATATTGGGATTAGAGCAGGATACAGTAGGGGGAATTTTTGGACATGGAAATGGTAATGCTTTATGTATATTTTGTGTGATTGTCTGTGCGTATACAATACTGAGTTATCTAAATGAAAAAAAGAATTTATTTAATATGATATTTTGTTTAGGATCAAGTTTTATACTAGCGGCTCTAGCAGAGGAAAAGTTTTTGTTTATAGAAATTGTAATTACATTCTTAATAGCATTGGCTATTAGTAGAAGAAATTATGCAAAATTAATTATAATACCTGTGTTTGTTTTTGTTACTATTATGGGATTGCAAATTTTTGAAAGTATATTCCCAAAGGCTGCAAAAGATTTAATGTCGGTAAGTTTAATGGAAAAGTATGCTACTTCATCATGGTTAGGAAGCTACTACATACCAAGAATAGGAAGTTACACATTTATTTCAGAGAAGATATTTCAAAATAATCTATTTAATAAACTGTTTGGTTTTGGAATGGGGAATTGTGATACTTCATCATTCAGTTTTTTACAAAGTAATTACTATAATAAATACGGATATATGAATTATAGATGGATATTTAGGCAGTGGACAATTATGGAAAATGGAATAATAGGTTTTTGGGGCATTGTGGCTTTTTTCGTAATAGTGATTATATGTTTAGCTAAAATAAGAAAAAAGGTATCAGTGGATAGAAGAATTTTTATAGACACCTCCTTAATAACATCAATAATATCTATTATGACGATGTGGATGAATAATACTTTAAAAGTAGACACTGCTTATATACCATATTTTGTAATAGCAAGTGGAATTGTATGTTACAAAAAAATAGTTGAAAAAAATAACCAGTTAGGAGGAAACGAGGGTGATACCTAGAGTTATACATTATTGTTGGTTTGGCAAAAATCCGTTGCCAGAGGATGCAATGAAATGCATCGCATCATGGAAAAAATATTGTCCAGATTATCAAATTATACAGTGGAATGAAGATAATTATGACGTTAATAGAAACCAGTATGTTTCAGCTGCTTACAAAGAAAAAAAATGGGCATTTGTATCAGATTATGCACGTATAGATATAATTAATGAATATGGTGGAATATATATGGACACAGATGTTGAATTAATCAAATCATTAGACGGCTTTTTAAATCAAAAGATGTTTTGTGGTTGGGAGGAGCGTGATGCGTATTATATAAAACGCAATCCTAATTATGAAAATTCAGTTAATACGGGATTAGGGTTTGGAGCAGAAGCAAAAAATCCTATACTAATAGACATATTGGAATTTTATAATAAACTTTCATTTTACAATGGAGATGGAAGTTTAAATTTAATTGCGTGCCCACATTATCAGACACAAATAATGAAAAAATATGGATTAGATGATACTAAAAGAACATATCAAAAATTAGAGTTTTGTACAGTATATCCAGAAGATTATTTTTCACCCAAATCAATTACTACAGGAAAAATAAATTTAACAAA
>ERZ773208.1703-NODE-1703-length-16584-cov-3.482909_pt1 | contig 16584 bp, 15 predicted proteins | sample MGYA00581006_ERZ773208 | MGnify/ENA primary metagenome ERZ773208 (study PRJEB29015, sample SAMEA2737793) | human gut metagenome | biome: human gut; feature: human-associated habitat; material: faeces | place: China | collected 2012 ... | reverse complement strand
AGAAAGGGAAATCCGTCAAGTTGCGCGTTGATGTACAACCGTCAAACGCAACCAATAAAAGAGTCACCTGGACTTCCAAAAATAGCGACAAAGCGACCGTTGACCAGAACGGTAACGTAGCTGGCGTAGCCGTTGGTACGGCAACCATTGAAGTGGTTTCGCAGGATGGCAGCCATAAAGCTACTGCTACGGTTGAAGTCACTGAGCCTGTCGTTGCTGTTACTGGCGTCTCTGTCGATCCGAGCACCACCAGCGTTGAAGCCAACAAAACGGTACAGCTGACCGCGAACATCGAACCGGCTGGCGCAACCAATAAGCGCGTAACCTGGGCGTCAAAAAATGCCGAGTTCGCGACGGTTGATAGCGCAACTGGACTTGTGACCGGAGTGGCTGCAGGCACTGCCACTATCGAAGTCACCACAGAAGACGGTAGCCACAAAGCGACTGCGACCGTTGAAGTGACCGCAGCACCGGCTGCGTAACCAACACATGGGCGGCTATGCCGCCCATTAAGTGAGAAGAAGAATGAAACCAGCAAAAATTCGTTTATTGGAGCCTCAGTTTTTGGGGTACACGGGCATTCTCTGCGGTATCCAGTTTGTCGACGGCATCTCGGTTGCCGAACTGCCATTCATCGATCAGCAGCGGATTTGTGCCTCCATGCGTGCTACTACCGTTGAGGGCAAAAATGTATCTCCTTCTGCCGCGTACAGCAGCCGCAATGATTTGACTGCGGACGACATTGTCGAGACGGCGGCCCCGGATATTGTGCCAATGAAACGTGGTACGGCTGAAGTGGAAGCCAAACCGGTACAGCGCTTTACTCGTGAAGAACTGGAGTCGATTGCGGACTGTGAGGGTATTGCGGGCCTGCGTCAGATTGGCAACCAGATTGGCGTGAAAGCCAAAGGCATCGTTGAAATGATCGAAGGCATCCTGAAAGCACAGGGCGGTGAGTAATGGCGCAGATCGACACGTACCGTAGCGGGGAAGCTGTTTCCCTGTCGTTCGCATTTAACGTTCTGGATATTGAGTCGGCCACGTATACCGTCAGAGATGGCGCTGGTGCGATCATCGTCGATAACGAACCTCTCGATATTACTGAGGGGCAGATGTCCATTCCGGTTGTCGTGTCGGCCGAACACAACCTGCTTTCAGATAAAGAACGCGATCTGCGACACGTCATTGTCAAAGCGGTGGCATCCGGGCTGACGCATGAAGAGCGCAAGATGTACGTTCTGCTGAATAGCTTCGAGCTGTCAATTCCAGGCCAGTCATTCGCAACGGTCGCAGACGCCCAGATGCAAGCTATCGATATGCTGAACGGCGACACCCTGTTAGCTGATGGCGAAGGGCTGATGCGCAAACGTCTCATTGAGGCCACCAGACGCGTCAAAACGTTGCCGTTCTCAATCCGCAAAGTCCTGCGTATCGACTTCGACCGGTACGATCGCCCGCAAAACATGCTGAACGTCTATGACATTCCGTGGGGCGCTGACGGGGCATATCGTCACGATCTGATCGATTGGGAGCAGATGACGCCGGAGAAATTCGACGAGTTCCCGGACTACTTCAAACAGGCATTAATGCTGGCCGTGGTTAATGAAGCCTGCGAAATCGCTAACGGTAATGACGTAGCGGCAGCCCGCGAGGACGGCATTCTGTCTGAGTCCATTGGTGAAACGACCAATATGTACCGCACCGGCAAAGCGGCAAATGTGCATGTGGCTCGCAGTACCTGGCGACTGCTGGTCAGTTACATCAATAACCGCATGATTGTTCGCCGTGCGTAACGCCAGTCGCATTGTTTACTTCTGGTCGAAAGGCTCAAGACGAGCAATCGCGCCTTCGCCTGGTAATGAGTGCGGCTGCCAACCACAGGGAGAGTGCATGAACATTTCATGGCAAGCCGAGATAGCGATTTACCGTCTGGGTTCGAAGAACGTCTACGGTGAAGCGCAATTGCAGTTCGTCAGGAAGACGAACGTCGGCGTCGTTAAGTTTGAGCAAAGTAACGAGAAGTCATCGGTACGTGCGGACAGCTCCGGCAGTCGCGGTAAAGCGAATCTGGAATTGTTCGATGCTGTTCTGGTGATCCCACTTGAGGCCGCAGTGCAGCTTGATGACGTTCTCATTCTGGAGGGGCAAAAGCTGAAGGTATCCAGCGTGCATCGTCGCTGGGGACTGCGTGGGCGCCCTGGGCATCTGGAAGTAGGGGCAAACATATGGGTCTGAAGTACGACGCGCATCAGTTTAAGCGTGCTGGCGACAGGCTCAATAACAGCCAGAAAGCCTTTAAGCGTTATCTCATCCGTGACATGGAGAAGCTGGCGCGTCTGGTTGAGCGTCTGGCGCGGGCAATGGCCCCGCTGGAGACTGGCTCACTCGAAAGCGCGATCTTCGCGAGAGTGGTCAAAGAAGGCTATACCGGGCTGCGTATTGAGTTATCGGTATCTGGAGCCAAACCACGCGAAGGGCATCCGGGCGTTGAGGTTGGCGATTATGCGGAGTACATGGAGTTGGGCAAGTATCGTCTCGGCTATCTCTCCCGCATGAAGAGCGTCACCAACCCGCCAGTCGCTGGTGTGAAGCCACGAGTTGGGCCTTTGTTCCTTGAGAGAGCCGTGCAGATCAGTGAGAAGCAGTTCACTCAGACGATAGCAGAAGCGGCAAGGAAAGCAGGTTTTACGAGAGGTTGATGTGTTTATTGAAGCATTTGCGAGCCTGATGCAGAAGGCGAAGATCGGTACAGTCGGCACTGACATTTTCTGTCACTACATGCCAGCCAATGTGAAGTCCGGTGTTCTGTTGGTTACTCCCAATACGGGGATCACCATTGACCATGAGTTAAAAGGCTTCTATCACGACTCTTTCACCGTCATCGTGCGTAATGCGACGATCACAAAGGCGGTGGCGAAAGCCAATAAGATCATGGACATGTTCCCGGTCGAAGAAACCGTGTCAGAGGGCGTTTACTTCCGGTTGGTTCGGCCAATGTCGATGCCGATTACTTATCCCAAAAACGAAGGTTCGTTGATTGAAGCGGGTATCCCGATTGAATTTGCGGGCTATTTGTTGAATTAATAAAATAAGTAAGTATATACTTACCATTAGCACCATGAAGGTGCTGATTTAACGGAAAAAGGAGTTTTCCAACAATGTCCAATACCCATGTAAAAAACATCAAACTTGGCGCCTGCAAAGTGTCGTTTGGTGGCGTTGATCTGGGTTACACCAAAGGCGGTGTTCAGGTTGAAGTTGCGACCGAAACCCTGAAAGTCACCGTAGACCAGCTGGGGCAGACCACCATCTCCGAGCTGGTGCAGGGTCGTAACATCACTATCACTGCGCCGCTGGCCGAGTCTGTGTTGCAGAATATGGTCGATCTGATGCCGGGTTCTACCCTGAGCGAAGACGATAACGCTGTGACCATCACTTCCGCACAGGGCGTCAACCTGATCGACGTAGCCAAAGAGCTGGTTCTGACCCCGCAGGATACCACCGACTACGTTCTGACTATCCCGAAAGCTGCGACCGCAGGTAACTTCACCATGACCTACCAGTCTGATGATGTTCGCGTGTTCTCCGTTCAGTTCACCGCTTACCCGGATGACGACGGCGTGCTGGGGAAAATGAGCGGCCCAAAGCCGGTTAAAACCGTCTCTATCTCTCCGGAATCTCCGGAAGTTAAAGCCGGTGAGACCGTGCAACTGACTGCCCAGATCACCCCTGCAGATGCCGGCGACAAAACCGGTGTGTGGGAATCAGACAATCAGGAGAAAGCCACCGTTGACCAGACTGGTCTGGTTCGCGGAGTAGCTGAAGGTTCGGCAAATATCTCCTTTACCAGCAATAGCGGCGGCAAGAAAGCGACCAAAGCAGTAACGGTTAATTCTGCCCAATAATCGCGATCTAACTAAGCAGAGGCTCAGGAAGAGCCTCTCTTTTAAAAGGACTTTAACCAATGACCAAATTACTCGATCTCGACTCCATTCTGCCTCCGAAGAAAAGCATCAAGTTCGGCGGTCAGGAATACCCAATCGTTGAAATGACTGTTGGCCTGTTCGTCTCCATCAAGCAGATGGAAGGCAAAGACCTCCAGAACATGTCGCCTGTTGAGCAGGTAACTGCTTACGCCGACCTGGTTCGCAAGGTCATCCCATCCGTGCCGGACGCTGTACTGGAAAAACTGACTGTTCCGCAGCTCCAGCAGATCTTCACCTTCGCTATGGAAGTGATTGATGAAGAGAACGAAAAAGCGGCTGGTGAAGGGGCAAAGTAATTTCCCGCGATGAATCCGGGGTAAAGACCGTATCGATAGATCTCGGATTCTATTTCAGTCGTGTAGTTGCTCACTACGCCGTGTCGCCATTAGAGCTGCTGGGCGTCCCTCTAACGATGTTCTGGATGCTCAGTCGCAACATCGACCGTCTGCGCGCGGAAGAGGATGTCCGCAACCTGCAAGTCGCTCGCGCTGCCCAGGCAGATGGCGAGGGCGTGAAGGCGTTCATGGAGGGTTTGCAACTCAGGATTGGAAGACCAGTCGTAACCGATAAAGTCTACGATCCACGCAAGGATAAGGCAGACCCTGACGCCAAAGAGCAACTGATGCAAATTTTTGGCAGAGGATGACAAGGGAATGTCACAAAACGTAGAGTTTATCCTGTCGCTGGAAGACAAGCAGTTTACAGCGTCAATCGACCGGGCGGGTAAGCTACTTACCAGATTCGGGGAGCAGGCCACAAAGCCCGCTCAGAAAATTAACAATCTGGAACGCTCGTTGGGTTCGGTCTCCCGCATCATCGGCGTTCTGGAGTCCAAACTCGATGCCACGGCAGACAAACTACAGGATGTAGCTGCCGGCTTCGAGCTTGTGTCCGATGCTTCGCGCAAGACGCGAGGCAACATTACCAGCCTCAACTCAGGTCTCAAAACCCTGATTGAGCGCGTCGACACAACCACCTCATCCGTTAATAAACTCACCACATCGCTGCGCAAGGTTCAGTCTGAACTCAATGAGTTTTCCGATTGGGCAACGTTCGCTGGCAAGAGCGCCAGCCGCTTCGGTACGGAGGTAAAAGAAGCCTCTGCCTCCGTGAGTGGCATGAATACGCGCCTTAACACCACGACGAAGCGTCTCAGTAATTGGGGTGTCACAACGAGCCAGGCTGCCGAGGGGCTGAAGAAAGTCCGCGATCAGATGGATGCCGTGATTGGTCGCCAGCAACTGATCAGCAAGCCGGTACGTGTGCGCACCAGCGGCTACGGTGAGGGCGGTGGTAATGGCGGTCGACACAGCGGTTCCTATGGCCACGGCGGGCGTGGTGCTGAAAGTGGTGTGTTCTCTGGTCTGCGCGGCAACATTTTCCTGCTTGGCGAGATTGGAGATGCGGCAAGAACGGTAACTGACATCCTGTTCGGCTGGCAGAAGCCAATCGTCGAAGCTGCCTCCGAAATGGAGCGTATGCGCGTCATGTTGCGCGGGCTGAACAAGGACAAGGCCAACCCTGGCAAAGCAGCCGCAGAGGATATGCAGTACATCGTGGATATGGCGCAAAACGCCCCGTTTGCGATGCAGGCGCTGACCGATTCCTTCGTTAAATTCCGCTCGGCAGGTCTCGATCCTACTGACGGATCGCTGAAAGCACTGGTGGACTCCGTTGCACGCTTCGGCGGCGATAGCGAGCTGCTTAAACGTGCTGCCGTGGCTGTCCAGCAGATGTCCGGTAAGGGCGTCGTGTCGATGGAAGAACTGCGTCAGCAATTAGGTGAAGCCGTTCCTAACGCGATGAAAGCGATGGCAGACGCTGCCGGTATCACTATGGGGGAACTGACCAAAGCAGTCTCCACCGGTACTGTGGAAGCGAAACAGGCGCTATCGCTGATGTTCGTTGGTCTGCGTGCAGAGAACGAAAACGCCGCCAAAGACATGATGCAAACATACACTGGTGCGCTGGCGCAACTGCAAACCTCCTTTACGCTGTTTGCCGATCGTGTCGGTCAGGCGGGCTATCTGGATTCTCTCTCAAAGGGGATGAAAGAGCTGGCCTCCATCATGAACAGCGCAGAGGGCATTTCGTTCGCTAACTCGCTGGGTTCCGGACTCTCCACGGCGATCGACGGCTTACGCGAGTTGGCGCAGTGGCTGGCTAAAAACCAGGAACTGGTTATCAGCCTGGGCAAAGTCGTTGCTGCAATGGTGGCGTTCAAGCTGATGCGTGCCGGGATTGCAGGCGTGATTGGCACTGCCGGGCAAATGGTTAACACATTTACCAAGATGTCGACCGTTCTCCAGGCTCCGTTCAATCTGGGCGCGACAGCTGTCACCCGCTTTAATCGTGCGGCTCGTATGGGGCTGGCTCCAATCCCATCGCTTATCTTCGCTATCCGTGGCGCGATTACGGGGCTTCAGGGCGCATTTGCTGGGCTAACTGCATTCATTGCAGCAAACCCCATTGGTGCAGCGTTCACCGTAGCTACCGTGGCTGTAGCCGGTCTTATCACGTATATGACCATGCTCCGCAGCGAAACGTCCAAAGTCGTGGACGAGATCCGCAAAATCCCGGAGGCGATGACGGCGGCCAAGCGTGCGCAGATGGCAGCGCGTGCAGCCGAGCTTGAAAAGCAGATCCAGCGAGACCAGCAGGCGCTTAAAACTGGCGAAAGCGTGAACTACTACTCCACAGTGGCTGGCCCTGTCGCCGTGAAGGAGTCCAAAGAGGTTGTTGAGGCTCGCCTGAAGAAAAATCAGGAAGAGTACGAAAGAACAACCGGCACGATGGCGTTGGGTGATGGCGCGGTAGCCAAGCGCCTGGCAAAAGAGGCTGCTGAATCCCAGATTGAGAAAATCCGGGCAGATAACCAGGTCTTCTCTGCGACGTTTGTGAAAGCCCGTCAGGAGGCTCTGGACAAGATCCAGAAAATCAACGACGACAAATCACTTTCGGACGACGAGAAGAACAAGTTGCTCGCGCCGCTTCGCGAGAAGGTGAACAAGTCTTATCTGGAACCTGCACAGAAGCTGGTCGACGACCTGTCTTCTCGTAAAAACGCCACCGAGAAGCAAATTGCCCATTTCAGCGACCTGCTGGAGAAAGCGAAGAAAGAGGGGAACACAGAGCAGGTTCATAAGCTGCAAGGCAGCATTCGCGGGTATCAGGAGCATCTTGAAGCTGTTGCTCAGGAGCTGACTCAGGCGGAGTTCGAGCGTGATAGCGCGGCGAAAACCGGTAAGGGCGTAATGTCCAACCAGGGAACTGTTCTGGGGTTAGGGACGACCGATAAGGAGGCTCAAAAAGCACTGGCACAGTATATGCGGAACCAGATGGACTCCGCGACCTACCAGCGCACACTGCCAGACGGTACGCCTATGATGGACTTCGAAGGCAAGCCGATCATCGGGCCGAAACAGCTCAAAACCCAATTGAACCTGCAGAAAGCCTCCAGCGCCACCTCTCTGGAGAAAATGAGCGACGAGGAGCGTGCCGCCGCGATCGCCGCGCTGACCAAAGCGCGTGAGCAGGATGCCGCAGCAGCGGAAAAAGCCGGGAAGCGCACCGCCAATGCCTCTCAACGTGCAGCGAGGAAGGAAGAAAACGCGCAGCGTAAGCTGGCGGCCGGCTACCAGAAAGCTCTGGATAAAGCCGATCAGCTTATGGGGCAGATGGGTGAAAGCTCAAAAGCGACCGTGTCGTTTGATCAGTCTCTCCGCGATACCACCAAATCGCTGACCGAACTGGCCAACGCCGTACCGAATGAGTTCATCACTCAGGAGATGATCGACAAAGCCAAGTCACGCCTGGCTGACCTGGCGAACGCGAGCGACGACTATCGCGAGATGTTCAACCGCCGCAACGTCGAGCAGATGATCTCCACCTGGGCGCCGGAATCCGATTCCATCATCAGCGCGGGTTACAAGCCGTCTCGTGAAGAGAAGGTGGCTGATTTCAACGACACCTACAACCGTAACCTGAAAGCGTTGATGGATCTGCGTGACCAGGCTTCTGATCCGAAAATCGTGGCGCTCTACACCAAGCAGATTAACCAACTGGTGGCGGCAGGCAACACCGCTCTCATCAAAGAGACGGGTACGGCGACACAGAAGCTGGCGCTTGAGTACGAGAATCTGGCCGATCAGTTGGAAAACAGCTGGAGCAACCTGTTCAGCAACATGACGGATACGCTCACCGACTTCGTCATGAAAGGTAAATTGGACTTCTCCAGCCTGGCAGAATCCATTCTCCGCGATATCACCAACATGGTTGTGAAGACGCAGATCACCCTGCCACTCATGAACATGCTGGGGATGGGAACGACGGCAGCGGGCAGCTCTCAGAGCGGTAATCTGCTTTCTGGTGTCGCGTCAGCGGTTGCCAACCAGGGCGTCCGGATGAATGCGATCAATGGCGATAAGAGCGTGGGCGAGGCGACGAAAGAGACCTCCAGCTCAGTCTCCGGTCTGGGGCAGACCACTCAGCAGACGACCAGCGCGATTGGCTCTGCAACCAACGCGATCGGCAGCTGGGTGAATGGACTGTTCACCAGTACTGAAGCCAAAGACGCGGAAACCAAAGCGGTGAAGACATCCATCTTCTCTATGCAGAACCTTAGCTCTGTCACTGGTGCGCTTTCTGCCGCGTTTGCCATGCTGGGCGCAAACATGTCCGGCTCTGGCAATAAGTGGTTGAGCTTCGGCGCAACCATTGCCTCCGGGCTGGTGTCTGCCTGGGCTGGTGGTGGCTTCGACAACATCGGATCTGGTTCCTCCGGCTCTAACTCCGGGTTCAACAATCTCACCGGATCGGCATCTAATGGTACTGGCGGCATCCCGGCAATTCCGAAGTTCGCCAAAGGCGGCATTTTCGGGAAAGACGGCGTGGTTCCGCTGCGTGCGTACCAGAAAGGTGGCATCGCTGACTCTCCACAGCTGGCGCTGTTTGGTGAAGGGGATATGAACGAAGCCTACGTTCCGCTTCCGGATGGGCGTTCCATCCCGGTCACGCTCAACGCAGAGAGTGTTAAAGGCGGTGGCGGCGTTTTCTCACCTGTCAGCATTGAGATCAACGTCAACAGCGACGGCAGTGTCTCGGAGAACAGCAATTCCGAAGGCGCATGGAGTCAGGCAGCTCAGCGCATGAAGGCGATCGCGCTTGAAACCATCGCTCAGGAGAAGCGGCCAGGCGGTTCGCTCAACCCTAACTCTCAACGTAACTAACCACGGCTGCCCCGGAAGGGGCAGTCTCACAAGGATGTGAGATGGAAAGACTGACTTTTAACTGGTATCCCGACTACGAGTCGGAAAAGACCGTGAAGCCTAACGTGGCGGTTCTGAATTTCGGTGACGATTACGAACAGCGCCAGGCCAAAGGTCTCAATCGCATTAAAGAAGAGTGGAGCCTGACATTCACGCGCTCTTATGACGTTATTAATGCCGTCGATGACTTTCTGACGGCACGCGCGGCCGTTGAGTCGTTCTACTGGACGAACCCTCGTGGCAAAAAGATTGTTGTGGTGTGCGACAGCCATACGGTCAAACGTTACCAGGGCTATCAGGTTCTCACTGCGACCTTCAGACAAATTTATGAAGGATAATTTAACCCACTGGATAAGTAATCACTTATTTATTATTATTTGTAGGCGCTGACAGGATGTTGGCGCCTCTTTATTTCAAGGAAGAAACGATGGGTATTAAAGCTGATATTCAGAGCTTGTCGCCCTCCGCGCTCATTGAGCTGTTCGAACTTGATATGTCGAACACCACCTCTGGGGGCAAGCTGTTTTTCCACGCTGGTACAAACGAACTGATGGAGCCAGTCGTTTGGCAAGGTGTGTCCTACGAACCGTGGCCAATCAAAGCGTCAGGCTTTGATAAGACTGGTCAGGGTACTTTGCCGCGTCCAAAAATCCAGGTCTCCAACTTTGCCGGTACTGTCTCCGCTGAAGTCCAGGCAAACGACGATCTGGTTGGTTGTCGCATCATCCGCAAGATGACGCTGGCGCGTTTTCTCGATGCGGCCAACTTCAAAGACGGGAATCCAACCGCAGATCCAAATCAGCATTTTCCGGATGAGATGTGGTTCGTCGAGCAGAAGACTCTTGAAACCCATGAGGTTGTCGAGTTTGAGCTGTCGAGTGTGTTCGATCTGATGGGCGTGCAGCTGCCGTACCGCCAGATCATCAAAAACACCTGCCCGTGGAAATACCGCGGCCCAGAGTGCGGCTACACAGGCCCATATTTCGACAAAAACAACCAGCAAACCACCATGTCAGGCGCGGATTACTGCACGAAACGCTACGACTCATGCAACGCACGCCGTAACTACTTTGCCAATGGCGTAATCCACTTTGGCGGGTTCATTGGAGCAACGCGTTATGGGTAATAGAGCTTTCCCTGAGCTTGGGTCGGACATTATGCAGCAAATCTATCTGACAGCCATCAAACGCTACCCGAACGAAGCGTGTGGCTTTCTGGTGCGTACCACTGGCGAGAAATATCGCTTCATGGAAGCCCGGAACGTGTCGGAAAACCCGGAAAACACGTTTGTTATGCACGCTGACGACATTATCGCAGCGGAAGATGCGGGAGACGTGGTTGCCATCTGGCACTCCCACACTGACGAATCAGCTGATGCGTCAGACGCCGACCGTGCCGGATGCGAGGCAACGGAAGTTCCGTGGCTGATTCTGGCAGTTCGGAAGAATGTCGAGGGCGATGCACCATTTCACTTCAGTGAGATGAATGTGATCACTCCAGACGGCTTTGAGATGCCTTATCTGGGACGACCCTATGTGTTTGGTGTCTTCGACTGCTGGATGCTTTGCCGCGACTATCTCAAGCGCGAGTTTGGTGTTGAGCTGAATCCGAATGCGCACCTGCATATCCCGTCATGGTACACGGGCGATACCGACATTCTCGATCAGAACTACCGCAATGAAGGGCTTGTTCGTCTGGCGCCGGGGACGGAACCCCAGCGTGGTGACGTTTTCTTCATTCAGTACGGAAAGATGCCTGACCACTGCGCGGTGTACATCGGAGACGGAATGATCCTGCACCACCAGATCGACCGCCTGAGCTGCCGCGCTTATTACGGTGGCATGTACCAGAAACACACGACGCACCACCTGCGTCACAGAGACTTACTCAAGGGAGATGAGACGTGTCTGAGTTAGTTCATGTGCAACTTGGTGGCCCGATGGCCAGACATTTCGGCCGCCACTGGCATTTAAAAGTGCGCAACACCAAACAGGCGTTGGATTTGGTCGAAGCCAACCGTCCGGGCTTAAAAGCCTGGATGAAGCGCAACATGAAGACCTACGACAAGTATCACATCCAGATCACCAATAAGCAGGGGCATAAGTGGTCGGTTGATGAGAGCGAGTTTCAAATGATGGGGCAGTCCGACAACATCGCGAAGATCCGCATCACGCCGGTTCCTCGCGGTAGCGGCGGCAAGGCTTTTGGGTGGTTCCAGACAGTTGTAGGGGCACTCGTCATGGTTACTTCATTCTGGTTCCCTGCGCTGGCCCCGCTCGGCTTATCACTGATGATGGGTGGTATTTCTCAGCTAATTTCGCCCCAGGCGACCAATGACAGCGTAAGGCAGGCAGATAACTCGAACTCGTTTTATTTCGACGGGCCACAAAACACCACTAACCAGGGCAACCCGGTTCAGCTCATTTATGGTGAGGAAATTCTGGTCGGCTCACAGGTAGTGAGTTCTTCGATCACCATCGACCAGCTTTAGTAAGAAGGGAATTTTTGAACATGGAACAGTTCAAGAAGAAGAGACTGCCTCTCCTGATTGCAGGTGCTGGCGGTAAGAAAAGCAGTGGCTCCAGCCGCACGCCGGTTGAAGCTGACGATACCGTAAACTCGCGTGCTATGGCGTCAATCCTCGACCTGCTCGGGGAAGGTGTCATTGGCGGGCTGGTGGATGGCGCAAAATCGATCTTCATTGATGATCTGCCAATCCTCAACGAAGACGGGTCACCAAACTTTAGTGGTATCACCTGGGATTTCCGTGATGGTTCACAAGACCAGACGCCGATGGCCGGGTTCGATTTCGTTGAAACGCCGAAGTCGGTCAACATCCAGTTGAAAAGAACTCACGACGTCACGATTGCCATTGATAACGATGAGGCAGACCGTGTCCGCGTCATTCTGAAGTTCCCGTCACTGCGTAGCGTCGACAAAAAGACCGGTGATACCAACGGTACGACCGTGAAGTACAAATTCCAGATTGCCAATGGCGACAATGCCTTCAAGGACGCCATCGCAGAAGGGGAGAGCACTTCCGAAGTTACGCTGACGGCAAAAAAGACAGGCGTCTACTACCGCAGCTATGAACTGAAACTGCCCAAGCCAGGTCGTGCCTACAAAATTCGCGTGATTCGTATTACCGAAGACAGCAACACTCAGTACATTTTTAACGATACGTGGGTGGACTCTATCGGTGAGATCGTCGATACACCGATGAACTACCCGAACTCAGCGTTGGTTGGCCTGAAGGTTAACTCAGAGCAGTTCGGCAGCTCAATGCCGTCTCGTTCGTATCTGGTTCGTGGCCTGAAGATCCGCGTCCCGTCCAACTACAATGAGAATACAAATACCTATATCGGCGTATGGGATGGCACCTTTAAGCTGCTTTCGTCTTCAAACCCAGCCTGGATTCTTTTCGACGTGCTTACCAACGCTCGTTATGGCCTTGGGCAGTTCGTTTCTGAGTCCATGATTGACCTCGGGCAGATCTACCAGATTGGGCGCTACTGCGACGAAGAAGTTGACAATGGATTCGGGGGCAAAGAGAAGCGCTTTGCTATCAACACCCAGATCACCAGCCGTCAGGACGCGTACCGACTGATTCAGGATATCGCTGGCGCCTTCCGCGGTATGGTCTTCTGGGCTGGCGGCATGGTTAACGTCATGCAGGATAGCCCGTCAGATCCGGTCATGATGTTCACCAACGCGAACGTCAAAGACGGCATGTTCAGCTATAAGGGATCTGCGCGCAAAGACCGTCCGTCAGTGGCTCTTGTGACCTACAACAACAAGGAAGACGGCTACAAACAAAACATCGAGTACGTAGAAGACCAGGAGGCGATGCGTCGTTATGGCGAGCGCAAAACCGAAGTGGTTGCGTTCGGCTGCACTAGCCGCGGCCAGGCGCATCGTGTCGGTCTGTGGTTGCTGTATACCGCACGCATGGAATCGGACGTTATCAGCTTTACGGCAGGGCTGGATGCTTCCTTCCTGATGCCGGGCGAAACGGTGCTGATTCAGAACAAATACCGCGCAGGTAAGCGCAACTCTGGCCGCATTGTGGCGTTCACAAAGAACAGTATCACTCTCGACGCACCGGTTACGCTGAATAAGGCCGGTAGCTACATCCGGATCTTGAATCAGGAAGGTGAAATCGTTGAGCGCGATATTCTTGAGACCGGGGAAGACATTACCAAAGTGACCTTCTCCAAAGCGCTCAATTCCGGCGATATGCCGGTAATGAATGGCGTCTGGACGATTACAGAGCCAGATCTGGAGCCAATGCGTGTGCGCGTTATCAACGTTGCTCAGGGGGATGCCCAGGGGACATTTGACGTTACGGTTGTCCAGAATAACGCATCGAAGTACGAAGCCATCGACAACGGCGCGACGCTGATCCCAGAGAACAACACCGTTCTCGATCCGACTTATTCGAAGCCGACTAACCTGCAGGTGACGGAAGGGACGTATATCTCCAGTCCGGGCAACCTCTCAATCAAACTCGTTGCCACCTGGGAGGGTAAGTCTGCGGAATATTGGATCAGTTGGCGCCGTTCCGATGAGAACAACGTCTCTAACTGGCAGTCCGCACGCGTTACCGAAGAGCAGTTCGAGATCCTCAATATTGCCGAGAATGGTCAATACGACATTCAGCTCTATGCGGTTTCGTTCAGCGGCAAGAAGACGGACATCGTCAGCACCGTTTATCAAGTAAAAGGTACGATGACGCCGCCAGGCTCTCCTACCTCTCTGACGGCTGTGGGCGACTACCGCAACGTGATTCTGAATTGGGTCAACCCGGACTCAATCGACCTCGATCACATCAACGTGTACGCCTCCCAGACCAACGATCTGGAAACAGCAAAGTTGATTGCAGAGGCCGCCAGCACAACGTTTACCCATGCCGGTTTGGGAGATAGTGAGACCTGGTACTATTGGGTTCGTGCGGCGAACAAGCGTGGCATGTTAAGCCCGCCGAACTCAAATCTGGGTACGGAAGCGACGACAAGAGACGTTCTTTCATTCCTGACAGGTAAAATTACTTCGTCCGAGTTGGGTCAGGAGCTGCTTGAGGAAATCGATACGAAGGCGTCTCAGGATGCAGTCGACAATCTTCATAAGCAGATGGAAGAGAGCCTTAAGGAACTGGCCGCAGCCGATGAAATTCTCCAGCAGTCTCAAACCGATCTCAAGAATGAGGTTTCAGGCACGCTGGACAAGGTCAACGACGCGCTGCAACAGGTTGAGGACTCTAATGCGGCTCTGGTTGCAGGAGACCGTTTCTGAGCAGGGTAAAGCCGTCGCTGGCGCTGTTGAAGCGGCACACGCTGCGCTCGACAATGCCTCCGCGCTGATTGCTGAAGAGCGTGAAGCCCGTGTCGAAGGCGATAAGGCTAATGCCAAGCAAATTGAGGCAATGAAGTCATCCGTTGATGATAGCGCTGCTGCAATTGAAGAAATGAAGAAGACTGTTGCCGAAATTGATCGCGCAAGCTCCGAGGTCACAACAAATATCGACGCTATTGCCAAGACAAATATCGATCTTGCTCTCCGTCAGGATGAAGACCAGCACAAGCAGATGATCAACAACGCGAAGATTGCCACTACGCAGAAGGCTTTCGCTGATGATATGTCGGCAATGGCCACTAAGGTCGAAGAGATTCGTGCTGAAATTGGTGATGAAATTAAAGCGTCAATTACCGAGGAAACGACGGCTCGTGTGGAAGCGGATAAGGCTATCTCGAAGCGAATCACTGCGCTTCAGTCTCAGCTTGATGACGATATTAAGGCTGCGATTGCGACGGAACAGGAGACAAGAGCTACCGCCGATGAGTCCCTGGCTCGCCAGATAACCACACTAAAGGCGCAAACGGGGGAGGACATTAAGGCAGCGATTGGCGCTGAGAGCAGTGCCAGGACGGATGCAGATAGTGCCCTGTCTTCTCAAATTAACTCTCTGGCAGCTCAAACATCGGAAGACATTAAAGCAGCTATTACATCCGAGGCTACTGCTAGGGCAGATGCAGATGGCGCACTTGGTAAGAGAGTAGATACGATTAAGGCTGAGGTTGATGGCAACTCTGCGATCATTCAGGAGCAGGCAAAAGCGATTGCGGATACGAACGAGAAGGTGTCTACCGCATGGACTCTGAAGATGGAAACCTCAACCTCTGGTGGCCAGAAGTATGTTGCCGGTATTGCACTTGGTATCGATAGCACAGGGCTTTCGCAATTTCTTGTTCAGGCGGATCGCTTTGGATTAGTTAACTCTGTTAATGGGCATATTACAACACCATTTGTAATTGAGAATGGCGTTGCCTATATGAATGGGGCATGGATTAAAAACGGGACTATTGATAACGCAAAGATTGGGCAAGTAATTCAGTCTGATAATTATGCTGGTTCGTCAGCAGGATGGTCGATCAATAAAAACGGTAACGCTGAGTTCAACCAAGTGACAGTAAGGGGTACTGTCTATGCAAATCAGGGGGTGTTTAGAGGCAGAATTGAAGCACAAGAAGGCTACTTCAACGGAACTGTTTATGCTGAAAAGATTGAGGGCGATGTTGCCAAAGCGGTCGTGTTAGGTTTCAACTCATCTATCGGCATACCTGCGGCGAGCTATGACAGACATTTGGTAATCCCTTATATCGGTGTGCATGGGTGGACATATTCCGGAGGGTATGGACAAGGTGGTGGTACTGTGTGGGTTGATTCGTCTTACGGTGGTCGAATCGCATCCGTCTCTTCGACGGCAATGCATGGCGGCGGTAGCGCTTATCTATTTCTGCCTCGAAATGTCTCGACCACACTGTCTTATGGTGGACAATTAGATCATGCAAATGCCGTTGGCACATTAACAGTTTTATTATTTAAAGCCTAAATAAGTAGGTATGTAATTACTTATTTTGTGTGTGTATTATATGAGTTCAGCAGGAAGCTGATTTGTCCGTTTTAAGGAGTTAACATGTGGTACAGGGAAGGTACTATCTCATTCACTCAGGGGAGTAACATAGTAACAGGCGCAGGTACAGCCTGGAATGTGACGGCCAATGGTGTATTGCCAGGCATGATCGTAATTGGGCCTGACAATAAGCTACACGAGATTAAGCGCGTCGATAGTGACACCAGCATGGTTCTGGCGGAACCATATGCTGGTGAGACGCAGGCAGATGTACCTTGCGTAATCATTACAACATATGAGGGTGATCTGACACAGTTCAGTGCTCGCTTTACTGCGCTTATGACTCGCATGTCTGCTGACTCAAAAGCGCTGGCGCTGGCTGCGGCGCTCTATCCGGCGTTCCGGACGGAGGCTGCTGCGA
>ERZ773208.1686-NODE-1686-length-16670-cov-5.291303_pt1 | contig 16670 bp, 14 predicted proteins | sample MGYA00581006_ERZ773208 | MGnify/ENA primary metagenome ERZ773208 (study PRJEB29015, sample SAMEA2737793) | human gut metagenome | biome: human gut; feature: human-associated habitat; material: faeces | place: China | collected 2012 ... | reverse complement strand
TACCAGTCATTACGTTAACTGCACCAAGCTCTGTCTCCTGACCAACTTCATATCCTTCAAGGCCAGCTTTTGTCTCTTCTTCGAATAATTTCTCATAAGAAGGGTTGTGAACGATTTCTGTGGTACCGGTGATACCATACTTGCTTAAATTGATTTCTGCCATCTTGATTTAAACCTCTTTCTTTATAGTATAGTAAGAAAAAATTCCTTTTTCCCTAATTTAGTATTATACATAATTACCCAATAAAATCAATAAAATTTGTATGAAATTTTCCCGTTTTTGAAATTTTGGGGGAATTTGGTCACATGTTTTTTTCCTGTGCTTTTTTCACGGTTTCAATGAAGTGTGTTACATCGGCATCCGGTTCTTTGGCATAGAGAATTCCGTAAGGGATCGGGTGATCCCAGTCAACAGGGAGTGTTACAAGAGCCGGATGGACATCTTTCCAGCATTCAATTGTGACCATGAGGTTCTGGGACTGTTCACACTGGTTAAATACCTCAATATCGTAAAACTGCGGGGCATCTGCAATGTGAATCTGTGGATGCTTCAAAATCTCGGCGCGGATTGCATCGACGGTATCGGAATCGCCTTGTTTTACCATCATAAGTGTTTCTCCATAGAGATCTTCGATGCGCAGGCGTTTTTTTGACGCCAGCCGGTGTTCACGCGACATGGAAATGCAGTGCTGATAAGTGCCGAGAGGCAGAAAGTTACAGCGGTCCAGCCAGAGCGCAGAGTCACAGACTCCGATGAGAAAATCAAATTTTTTGCCCAGGGAGGAAATTTCGGTAAGAATGCCCTGATGGTCGTCCTCAAAAGGAACAATGTGCAGCCGGTAACCCGGAAACGAAGCATTTACTTTGTACCACAGATCCATAAAAGGTTTGCACGGATTGAGAAGCGAACTTCCGATACAAAACGTTTTTTCAGAAAGGCTGGCAGCGGCACGGGCTTCCGCGATGGCATTCCGGGAATAAGAAAAAAGGTATTTGGCATGGCGGTAGATCACCTGACCGGCGGGGGTCAGATGCAGTCCCTGGTTAGTGCGGTGAAACAGTTTCATGTCCAGCTGTTTTTCCAATGCGTTTACCTGTTTCATGACAGAAGGTGCGGACAGATAAAGTTTTTCCGCTGCTTTGTTAAAACTTCCGCAGTCAGCGGCACAGACAAAAACAGTGAGTAAATGATTGAACATATGGAAAATACCTCCTCATATGTATTGCTTATAAGTTAATACGATATTATAATATCGATTCTTCTACGTCAAGAAAAGCGCGGTTAAAATACAACTAAGAAAAGAATAAGGGAGATTTAAAAGTATGAAGTACAAAGAAAGAGCTGCATTTGAACAGGCAGATGCCTTTGGAATCGGAGCACCGAATGATGCATATGCGCAGTATTTTGTCGGAGATTCCTTTTTGCATCCGCTGACAGATCCAAAAGAATGTCCGGTTTATATGGCGAATGTCACATTTGAACCGGGATGCCGGAATAACTGGCATATTCATCACGCAGATAAAGGTGGTGGACAGATCCTTGTCTGTACTGCTGGTGAGGGTGTATATCAGGAGTGGGGCAAAGAACCGCAGATTCTGCATCCGGGGGATGTGGTATATATTAAACCGGGTGTAAAGCATTATCACGGAGCGGCAGCAGATTCCTGGTTCAGTCATATTGCGGTGGAATGTCCGGGAGAAAACTGCAGCAATGAGTGGTGTGAGCCGGTAACGGATGAGCAATATAACAGTGCTAAAATAGAGAGGTTTTAAATTATGGCAGTAAAACAGACAGCAGGAAGAACACAGTTGGGAGAGTTTGCGCCAAAGTTTGCAGAATTGAATGATGATGTGCTTTTTGGTGAAGTGTGGAGCAGAGAAGAACAACTTTCCCTGCACGACCGTTCCCTTGTGACGGTTGTGGCACTGATGGCACAGGGACTTACCGATGAATCATTCAAATATCATCTGCAGAGTGCAAAGGCAAATGGTATTACCAAAGAGGAAATAGCAGAGATCGTTACACATGCAGCGTTTTATTGCGGATGGCCGAAAGCATGGGCAGTGTTCCGCATGGCAAAAGAAGTATGGAATGAGGAAAAATAGGGAAGTATAAATAAATATAAAAGGTGCATTGAAAGGATGAAAAACATGTTAGAAAATACATATACACTGGAAAACGGAATTAAAATCCCAAAATTAGGACTCGGTACCTGGTTTATCGATGACAGTGAAGTGGCAGAAGCGGTAAGAGAAGCCATAAAAATCGGTTATCGCATGATTGATACGGCGCAGGCGTACGGCAATGAGCGTGGTGTCGGGGAAGGGGTCCGCACCTGTGGAATCCCGAGAGAAGACTTATTTGTTGTGTCAAAAGTTGCAGCAGAGCACAAGACATATGAGCAGGCAATGGCGGGAATCGATGAAACCTTAAAGAAGATGGGACTGGATTATCAGGATTTTAGCCGTGTTTTTGCAATTTAAACTTTCAGTTAAAAATACATATTTGAACATAAAATACACACAATTTGAATACAGATAAATAATAAAAAGAAAAAATAAAAAATTTAAGCAAAATAGTTGACAATATAAAACGCATATGGTAATATACAGTCAACAAAACAAACAAGACCTAATTACACAAGACTTCCAATCGAACCAAGCGGTTGGGAAGCCAATTGGAAATAAAGAGAAGCTTGGAGTAAGCAGGAATTGAATGAGAAGAGGAGGTACAGTCCAATGGGACGATAAGTAAAATCCAAAACTTCATGGTAAGTGTGGTAGTGTCTGATAGTTTTCAGCAGGAAAAGCCTTTTCAAATGGATGAGAATAATTCTTAAAGTTATTAGTAGAGGATAACAGAGACGATGGAAGGCAATGGATATGTACAGACATTTTACAGATGAAGATACTGCGGAAAGATACCACGGAAGGTAATTTGAGGGTAGGATGTGCGGAAGAAGTTCATTCTATAAAAAGCGAGAGAGCATACTTCAGATTATTATTCAATATAGAGCATACATATCACTAATTTTCTAAACAGGTGAAAACATTTGTGAGCTGGAAGAATTAAATTACAAAAGAAAGGAATAAAAAATTGAATAGCGAAACCGAGTAGAACGGTCACTGTATTTTTAAAGTTGAAAGTATGGTGACCGTTTCTTTTTAATTTTAAAGTAAAATAAATTGCACATTCTACGAATTAAGAGTAAAATTTTATAAATAGTGAAAAACGGGATGAAACAGGGAGAAAAAATTAACGCAACAGGCTACAGATCTGATATTACATTCCATCGCCTCCGGCGAAGTCATGGGTGCTAATCTTCTCATAACAAAAGGAAATGAAGAACTGGTCTATGCACAGGCTGGAATGGCGGACCGGGAAGCGGAAAAACCAATCGAACGGAATACTATTTTCCGGTTATATTCCATGACAAAACCGATTACAGCAGTGGCGGCAATGATTCTGATGGAAAGAGGAATGCTTGATCTGTACGAGCCGGTAGCGGATATCCTTCCGGCATTTGCACACCAGAAAGTGGAGCGAGACGGAAAATTGTATACACCGGAGAGGCCGATACTGATGCATGATCTTTTGGCGATGACTTCCGGGCTGGTATATCCGGAGGAACAGACCATGGGTGGACGTGCAGTCACAAAAGTGTTTGAGGAAGCGTGTGCGCGTCTGGAAAGTGATCACTCGGTGAGCACACAGGAAATGGCAGAAAAAATTGCGGCATGTCCACTAGTATTTGCACCTGGGACAAGCTGGCAGTATGTCGGCAAACCCGCAGCAGGCAATGCAGCAGTGGATCGGACTGGAAGGGTATACCTATGCAAATTTTATGCGGAGATGTGTGGCACCTGAATTGCAGCAGGGAATCTGTGTAAAGGGAGAATATGGCTGGGATGGCTGGCTGGGCGCATATTTTGCAAATCTGCCGGAACAGGATATCACGATCCTTATGGGAGCACAGAAAAAAGATGCGGGCACGTTTTCCCTGACACGCCGGTTGCGAAACCTGTGTCTTTCAAACATTCTGTAAATTACAGGAGGGTAATACATTTGGAACAGAAAAACATGCTTCCGGGACTGACGCGGGAGGCCGAAGAACAAAAACTGCAGGAGATTATCGGGATTGCACAGCAAAATCTTGAACGCGCCAGAGCAGATATCCGGAAAGTGAACGAGGATCTGGAAGACCTGCTGGACGTGTATGAGGCACAGGATAAGGAAGGCCTGGCGTTGTGGAATAATGCAACCGCGCGTCTGAAGGAAAATGAGTATGATCTGGTGCGTTATGAGAAAGCGCGCAGGAAACCGTATTTTGGACGAATTGATTTCAAAGATCCGAATGTAAAAGGGGACGAGTCTTACTATATCGGAAGAGTGGGAATTGCAAAAAATAACTCGGAACCGGTCGTATTGGACTGGAGAGCACCGATTGCATCGGTATATTATGAGAGTGGTCTGGGACCATGTCAGTATACCGTCAGTTCGGAGGGAACCTTTACGATTGACCTGAAACGGAAACGCACGTATGAGATTGAAAATGATCATCTGAAAGATTTTTTTGATTCCGATGTGGTGGCAAATGATGAACTTCTGACAAAGTATCTGGCGAAAAACAAGAAGGCGGTGCTCGGTGAGATCATTGCAACGATTCAGAAAGAACAGAATCTGATTATCCGGCGTTCTCCAAAGACCAATATCATTGTACAGGGTGTAGCCGGTTCGGGAAAGACAACCGTCGATATGCACCGTATTTCCTATATTTTATACAATTACAGCGATGATTTCCGGCCGGAAGATTTCTATATTATAGGGAGCAACCGGATACTCTTGAATTACATTACGGGGGTATTGCCGGAACTGGATGTGTATGGCATCCGGCAGATGACGATGGAACAGCTGTTCATCCGTCTGTTGTATGAGGACTGGGATGAACGGAAATATTGTTTTCACCTCCTGGAAAAAGATGATGAAAAGAATGCGCAGAAAGGAAAACGTGAGTGGTTTCATGATCTGGAATTATATTGTGCAGCTTATGAACAGAGGGAAATTTCACACGAGGAAGTTTATCTGGAAAACACAAAGACACTTCTGGTCGGGCATGTGCTGATCAATACTTATCTGCGGGAACATCCGGATCTTTCCATGCAGAGCAAAATTCTTATGCTCAACGAGGTTTTATATTCCAAATACGAAAACGAAGTTCTGGGAAAACAAATATCCTATCCGGCAAAAGTAAAAAAGGCACTGGATAAGAAATATGCTTCTTTTTTTGGAGATGGAAAATGGAAGACATCTATTTACGATTTTTACCGGGAATTCTTACAGGTGCAGGCAGTTGCCGGGAAAGAAGTAGATATACCAGAAACTTCTTTTGATGTATACGACCTTGCAGCGCTTGCCTATATTTACAAGCGGATCAAGGAAACTGATCCGGTGCGGGAGGCCAGTCATGTGGTCATCGATGAGGCACAGGATTTTGGAATGATGGCATATTGCTGTCTGCACTATTGTCTGCGGGGATGCACATACACGATCATGGGGGATACCTCCCAGAACATACATTTCCGGTATGGGCTAAATGACTGGGAGGAATTGCGGAAACTGGTGCTGACCGGCACGTATGATGCGTTTGGGCTGTTGCGGAAAAGTTACCGGAATACGGTGGAAATTTCCGAATTTGCAAATGATATTTTGCGGCATGGAGATTTTGCTGTGTATCCGGTGGAACCGATTATCCGGCATGGAGCAGCCGTGCGGGTGGAGAAACAGCCGGATGCAACAGTGCTTTTAGAAGAGACGGTACACACGATCCAGAAGTGGCAGCAAGATGGATATGAAACGATTGCGGTGATCTGTCGTGAGGAAAAAGAGGCAGCAGAGCTGGCGGAACAGTTGAAATCTTATATGGAGATTGTGGACTGTAACCCGGGAACTACGGAATTTGGAGACGGTGTTATGGTGCTTTCGGTTGCCTACACGAAAGGACTGGAGTTTGATGCGGTTCTTTTGTATGATCCGACGCAGAAAAAATATCCGGCAGATAACGGACATGTGAAACTTTTGTATGTTGCGGCAACCCGCGCGCTGCATGAGCTTGTGGTGTTGTATCACGGAAATCTGAGCAGAATTCTGACAGATCCGGTTTCAAAAGAGAAAAAGCAGAAAGTGTTTGCAGCAGAAACACTGACCAAGGCAAAGGAATATGAAAAGAAAACCTTTACGCAAAAAGAAATAGAGCAGCAGCGACGGACGGAGGCAGATAAGGAACGCAATGCGCGAAGTTATATCGGTCCGGAACGGATCGAGGTGTCTGCACCGAAGGAAGAGGAACCTGACATCCATCCGGTTTCAGAGAAGTCAGTACCCAAGAAAGAGAAACCTGTCATCCATCCGGTTTCAGAGAAGTCTGTACTCGAGAAAGAGAAATCTGACATCCATCCGGTTTCAAAGGTGTCGAAGGCCCCGGAGATTGCGCAGATCAATCCGTCTCCTTATGCATTTGGGGATCTGCCGGATAACCGGTTGCTACCGGTACGTGGACATTCCCGCATGAATTATACGGTGAAATGGGCCAAAAAAACGAAAAAGCATATAGACATTGCAAGTATGGCAGGAATTCTTCGGCTGACACCGATGACACCCGAGGTGATAAGGGTAAGTTTCGTCAAAGGTGTGACGACAGAAATCAAGGATACCTACTGGAAACCGGAGGCAACGGATGTTTTTTCGTGGAGTGTCAGAGAGTCAAAGACGGCATTAAAAGTTTCCACGGAAAAAGTCAGTGCTGTGATTGATAAAAAAACAGGTGCCATACAATTTGAAACAGCAGATGGGACGGTACTGTTAAAGGAACGCTCCGTGGAACCGCGCCTGATTATGGATCAGCAGACCTGGGAATTTTTTGAATGGGATTCTTCGGAAAAGATTAATGCAAAGGGAATTCTTTCTACGGATCTGCTCGTGCTGCGTGCAAAGGCAAAGTATATTTCCTTTGGAGGAAAGCCTATGCGGATGCCTCTTGTTTTATCCAGGAAGGGGTATGGGCTTGGGATAGCGGCTAAAGAAACCGTTTTGCTCTGTAATATCAAAACCTATGGGCCTTACATCAGTACACTGGGCGAGGATCAGATCGACTATTATTTTATTTACGGGGAGACGAATGAAGAAACAATTTCCATGTACAAAAAACTAACTTTATAGACTTGTTCTTTTCCATATTTTCTTATTGAAAAACTTTCTCTTTTAGTAATTTACGTGTATAATTAAGAAAAATTATCAATAACACAAAAGAAAGAATGCAAAGGATAAGACAATATGACATTAAAAGAATTGGAAATCGGGAAAAGTGCAGTCATTAAAACCGTAGGCGGCGAGGGTGCGCTTCGGCAGCATTTCCTGGATATGGGAGTGATTCCGGGAGCGGAAGTGACAGTGATTAAGTTTGCTCCCATGGGAGACCCGATGGAACTGCAGATCCATGGATACGAGCTGACACTCCGGCTGGCAGATGCGGATCAGATTACGATAGAGAGAATTTCCTCCCGTACCAGAAAACACGAAGGCGCCCGAAACATCAACCAATCGGTACATCCCGGCCTCGGAGAAGAAGGAAAGTATCATGTAAAAGGGGATGGAAACCCTTTGCCGGAAAAGACGAGGCTTACATATGCGCTGGTGGGAAATCAGAATTGTGGAAAGACGACGCTGTTTAACCAGCTGACCGGTTCAAACCAGCATATCGGAAACTTTCCGGGGGTTACGGTTGACCGCAAGGATGGACCGATCAAAGGACACCCAGACACTTTGGTGACAGATCTGCCGGGAATCTATTCGATGTCCCCTTACAGCAGTGAGGAGATTGTTTCAAGAAATTTTGTGCTGGAGGATAAACCAAAGGCGATCATCAATATTATTGATGCAACCAATATCGAGCGGAATCTGTATCTGACGATGCAGCTGCTGGAAATGGATATCCCGATGGTTGTGGCACTCAATATGATGGATGAGATGACCGGAAATTCAGGATCGGTGGATGTAAACGGGATGGAAGCAATGCTGGGTGTGCCGGTGGTCCCGATTTCTGCTGCAAAAAATGAGGGAGTGGATGAACTGGTAAGGCATGCACTGCATATCGCAAAATATCAGGAGCGGCCGGGACGACAGGATTTCTGTAGTGAAAATGAGTTTGGTGGAGCCGTGCACCGCTGTATTCATGCAGTCAGCCATCTGATCGAGGATCACGCAGAGCATGCGGGAATTCCTCTGCGTTTTGCAGCTTCTAAGATCATTGAAGGGGATCATCTGATTCTGCAGAAACTGGAACTGGACGAGAATGAGCACGAAGCAATGGAACATCTGATTGTACAGATGGAAAAAGAGCGTGGGCTCGATCGCAGTGCGGCGATTGCGGATATGCGTTTTAATTTCATCGAAAAGGTGTGCGAGAAAACGGTAGTAAAGCCGAAGGCAAGCCGGGAGCGCATCCGCAGTGAGAAAATTGATCGGATTCTGACCGGAAAATATACAGCAATTCCATGTTTTATTGGTATTATGCTGTTGGTGTTCTTCCTTACGTTCCATGTGATCGGCGCTTTTTTACAGAACCTGCTTGCCATGGGGATTGACGCACTGTCTAATGTGACAGACCGTGCGCTGACGGCAGCGGGAGTCAATGAAGTGCTTCACGGACTGATCATTGACGGTATTTTTGCCGGAGTCGGAAGTGTACTGAGTTTCCTGCCAATTATCGTAACATTATTTTTCTTTCTGTCATTGATGGAAGACAGTGGTTACATTGCGCGAGTTGCATTTTTTATGGATAAACTTCTGCGAAAAATCGGACTTTCCGGACGAAGCATTGTACCGATGCTCATCGGATTTGGATGTACAGTTCCGGCGGTGATGTCGACCCGCACGCTACCGAGTGAGAGAGACCGGAAGATGACGATTTTGCTGACTCCGTTTATGAGCTGTTCGGCAAAACTGCCGATTTATGCATTTTTTACCAGCGCATTTTTCCCGGAGTATGGAGCACTCGTGATGTGTGCTTTGTATCTGACCGGAATTGTGATTGGAATCCTGGTTGCGTTGTTGTATCGGAAAACACTGTTCCGTGGAGATGCGGTTCCGTTTGTCATGGAGCTGCCAAATTATCGTCTGCCGGGGCTGAAAAATGTTATGCAGCTTTTGTGGGAGAAAGCAAAAGATTTCCTGCAGAAAGCATTTACCGTTATTTTTGTAGCAACGATCTGTATCTGGTTCTTACAGAAATTTGATTTGCATTTTAATCTGGTGGCAGATTCTAAAGACAGTATTCTTGCGATGATTTCAAACTGCCTGGTTCCAATTTTTGCACCGCTTGGACTGGGAGATTGGAGGATCTGTACTTCATTGATCAGCGGCGTTATGGCAAAGGAGAGCGTGATCTCAACTCTGGAAATTTTATTTGGAGGAGCAGTAAAGGATGCATTGACACAGGTAGCGGCAGCTTCACTTCTGGTATTTAGTCTGTTGTACACGCCGTGTATTGCAGCAATTGCTTCCATTCGCCGGGAACTTGGACGAAAATGGGCAGTTGGCATGGTGATCTGGCAGTGTATGATCGCCTGGGTGGCAGCATTTGCGGTAAGGTGGCTGATGGTTTTATTTATGAGATAATGAAAATAGAGCAGAAAGTACTTGAAGGAATCGGAAAGATAGAATAAAATAATAACAAAAAAAAGGATCATTTAATATGCGAAAGCAAATGTGGAAAAAGAGAGTTTGTTTTGTTCTGGCTATGATTTTGGCAGCGCTTGCTGTGACACCGGTTGAAATGGATCATGCGGATGCGGCAATGGTGCATTCCGTTACGGCACTGATGACTGGAAATCTTGTAAACAAATCCAATGCAGATAAACTGACGTACCGGCAGCTTGAGACAAGTGCTTATGAGAGAAAACTGATTTCAAAAGGTGTGTACAGCTATACCATGCAGCAGGTTCCCGCACTGAAAGAGGGGTCGAACCATATCAATGTGCCGGGGATGAAGGGCAAGGCAAATACCAGCTATGTCAATGATGACGGTATGGGGGAAAACGTTTCCTTTGTCAAATTCCAATGTACAAAAACCGGCAAATACCAGTTTACGGAAAATAATTTTAAGGGAAAATCCAAGAAGAAAGTTATTTATAACGACAACAACTATCTTATGTTTCTGCCGAAAGAGTTAAAAAACGGATATGAGATTTATGATCCATGGAATCGTACCTACTACCAGTTCCTCTCCAGAAATTTTGCGAGTGGATATGGTAAGGTATGGTACGATGCCAATGCCGGAAAGAAACTTACAAGAAGTGCCAATCGTGCCATCAAAAATTCACCGGGATATACCAGTGCCATACAGAGAGAACTGCAGAAGAAAAAAGACAGTATTTCCAAATACAGCATGGGATCAGAGACAAATACCTACCGTCTGAAAAAAGGAAATACGTATCTGCTGGTTCTTTTTACACCGGATTCATTCCGCTTTAAAAAGAAGATTACAAAAGAAAATGATTATTATGCAGAACAGTATCTTTCGGGTGTTCCGTGGTCATTTGATTTGAAAATCACCTATATGGATTAACCCATGGTTTAGCAAAATTACCCTATTGTATTAGAAATCAGAACGTGGTACAATGCATAGGAAAAGAAAAAGCATTGACGGAACGAGTAATGGAATCAGAACATGCAGAGAGAGTGGCAGATGGTGCGAGCCACTTATGGAAAGATTTCATGAAAACCACTCCTGAGCTGTGCGCGAAAGAAGCGTCACCGTGTAGCTGCGTTACAGGCTATAAGAGTAAAATATTAAGGTGGAACCGTGTAGAAGCACCCTTAGATATGTCAAATGACATATCAGGGTGTTTTTTATTTCCATACAAAAAGAAGGAGAGTTGTAATATGGTAAACTTTAAGGAAAACGAAGAATTAAAAACATTAAACCATTCCTGTGCACATCTGATGGCACAGGCAATCAAGCATCTGTATCCGCAGGCCAAATTCTGGGTAGGACCGGTTGTAGCCGAAGGATTTTATTATGATGTGGATCTTGGAGAGGATGTTATCCGCGACGAGGATATCGAAAAGATCGAAAAAGAGATGAAAAAGGTTGCAAAATCCGGAAAGAAAATCATGCGCCGCGAAGTTTCTAAGGCAGAGGCTATGGAAATGTTCAAGGATGATGAGTATAAGCTGGATCTGATCTCCGATCTGGAGGATGGAAATATCACTGTATACGATCAGGGCGATTTCACGGATCTGTGCCGTGGACCGCATGTAGATAATGTAAAGCTTTGCAGAAACTTCAAGCTGATCCGTCACTCTGGTGCATACTGGAAAGGTGACAGCAAAAACAAAGTGCTGCAGAGAATTTATGGTGTATGTTTCCCGACCGCAGAGGAGCTGGAGGCACACCTTAAGCTTTTAGAGGAAGCAAAGGAAAGAGATCACAGAAAAATCGGAAAGGACATGAACCTGTTTATGGTTGATGATCTGGTTGGCCGTGGACTTCCGATGTTCCTTCCGAAGGGATATGTGATCTGGCAGGAGCTGGAGAACTATATCAAGAACAAGGAAAGAAAGCTGGGCTATCTGCATGTTATGACTCCTTGTGTCGGTACCGTAAATCTGTACAAGACATCCGGTCACTGGGATCACTACAAAGAAAACATGTTCCCACCAATGGAGATGGAGGGAGAGTCTTTCGTTCTTCGTCCGATGAACTGCCCGCATCATATGATGATCTATGCAAACAGAAGACATTCCTATAAGGATCTGCCGATCCGTATCGGTGAGATCGCACATGATTTCCGTTACGAATCCAGCGGAACGTTAAAGGGTATCGAGCGAGGCAGACATTTCTGTCAGAACGATGCGCATCTGTTTGTAACACCAGAGCAGATTGAGGATGAGTTTACCAAGGTTGTAGACTTGATTTTCAGTACCTACAAGGATTTCGGAATTACCAATTACCGTTGTGTACTGTCTCTGCGTGATCCGGCAAACAAAGAAAAGTATCATGATGATGATGCTATGTGGAACAAGGCAGAGGATGCACTCCGCACGGTATTGAATGATCTGAAAATTGATTATACAGAGGAAATTGGAGAGGCTGCTTTCTATGGACCAAAGCTGGATGTAAACGTACAGCCTGCAGTCGGCAATGAGATCACACTTTCTACCTGCCAGCTTGATTTCTGCCTCCCGGCAAAATTCAATCTGTCTTATGTAGACCGCGATGGCGAGAAGAAGACACCGGTTGTTCTGCACCGTGCAATTCTTGGTTCCCTCGATCGTTTCATGGCATATATTCTTGAGGAGACCAAGGGAAATCTGCCGACATGGCTGGCTCCGGTTCAGGTTCGTGTGATGCCGGTTAAGACAGACAACGAGGAACTGACTGCTTATGCAAAGGAAATCTGCGATGCCTTAGAGGCAAAGGATGTCCGTGTAGAACTCGATGACAGATCCGAGAAGCTTGGCTATCGTATGCGTGAAGGACAGGTGCAGAAGGTGCCGTATCTTCTGGTTGTCGGCTTCAATGAGAAAGAAGACAGAACCGTATCCTTCCGTCTGCATGGAGAAAAAGATACCACAGTTCTTCCACTGGATGAGTTTGTGGAGAAGCTTGAGAATGAGATCAAAAATAAGCTGAGAACTCATATCGGGGCTGAAAAATAAATAAAAGCCGATTTGAAACAGTAAAAAATGCGCGCAGCAAAAAGTGGTGCCCCCCCTTTTGCTGCGCGCTTTTTTGCAGGAAAATATATTTTTACTTTCATGTTAGAAAGTCGTTGTATTCTGTTCAGAAACTTCCAACTTCCGGATCAACTGGAATTCATGTATAACCATTGCCAGTCCAACTGCAAAAGATAACACATCCGCAACCGGACTCGCATAAAGAATTCCCTTAATTCCCCAGAAACGCGGGAAAAGCAAAAGCAGAGGAAGCAGGAATAAAATCTGTCTTGTCAGAGAAAGAAACGTTCCCTTATATGCTTTTCCGATCGAACTGAAAAACGTCGAGGAAATCGGCTGCATAAAATTAAGCCATGTAAACAGCAGGAAAATCCGGAAATAGTTTACACCGAAATCAAAATATTCTTTGCTTCCGCTGCCAAACAGACCGAGGATCTGTCGCGGAAAAATCTGAAACAGCAGAAAGGATACAATGGATACAATGGCACCGACCGTAATCGCCAGACGATACGATTCCTTTACCCGGTTGTACTGTTTCGCACCGTAGTTAAAACTCTGGATCGGCTGGCTGCCCTGTGACAGGCCGATAATCACGGAAAAGTAAAGCTGGTTGACTTTCATGACAATTCCGGAACAGGCAATCGGAATTGACTCTCCGTAAACGGACTGTGCACCGTAATGCTTTAGCAGGTTGTTCATCGTAATCTGCACGATCATCATGGCAACCTGGTTGATGGCAGAAGCCATGCCAAGTGAGCAGATCTGTGCCAGATGGGAAGCATTCGGCCGGAAATGCTCGGAGTGCAGGGTTACTGTGCGGTAGTGTGACAGATAGCAGACCGCAATAATCGCAGAGATGACCTGACCGATCACGGTTGCCGCTGCAGCACCGTACATGCCCCAGTGGAATCCCAGAACAAACACGGCATCCAATACAATGTTGATGACGGCACCGGAAATATTTACAAACATCGCCATCTTCGGGCTGCCGTCTGCACGGATTAAGTGTCCACTTCCGATCGTAAGAATTAAAAAAGGAAAACCGATCGCCGTCACACGGACGTATTGTCGGGCAAGCGGGAGAACATCTGCAGGGGAACCAAATCCGACCAGCAGAGGATTCAAAAATAATTCGGTTATGGCAAAAAGAAGGATGCCAACGGTAAGAAGCATTGTGATGGCGTTTCCGACAAAATAGGGAGCTCTTTCTTTTTTGCCGGCACCCATGTGAAGGTTGAAGCTTGCCGCACCGCCGATTCCAAACAGAAGTCCAAGTCCTGTGCACATCATGGCAAGTGGGAATGCAATGTTGGTAGCGGCATTGCCGAGTGTGCCGACCGCATTTCCGATAAAAAGCTGGTCTGCAATGTTGTATACCGCACTGACAAGCATGGCGATAATGCTCGGTACGGAAAAGCGCAGAATCAGCGAAGAAATTTTGTCCACGGCAAGTGGATTTTGTTGTTCTGAAGTCATATGTTTCGCCCTTTCTTATGTTAATATCTGTATTTGCTTTTATATGGCAGACTTATATTATTATAGCTTTTTTCCTGTTTTTTTTCAATGAAGCCGGGCAGCAGAAAAATAAAATGGAAATTTTTGTAATTTTGAAACTTTTATGCGTGATGAATGGTCTAATAGATAGAAACAAAAAACAAGGAGGAACATAAAATGAGTAAACTTAGTAGTGTATTAAAAAAGACAGGTATTGCAGTAGCTGCTGCGGCAATGCTGGTGACAATGGGAGCAGGAACGGTGGTTACACAGGCAAAAACAAGTCTGCCGGTTTATAAAGTATCGCTGGCAAAGAAGTATACCGATCACCAGAAAGACAAACGGATGGAAGCCAGCGTAAAGATTCCGAAAGTGAAAATTACAGGTACAGACGGAAAAGTCATGAAAAGCGAAAGTGAAAAACTGAATGCTGCAATATCCAGTTATCAGAATAAATTTATCAAAGATTATAAAAAAGATGTGGCAGACGTAAAGAAGGGGGAGAAGGGAAACGAGAGCCTTACTTCCGGATATAAGGTTGTAACCGACAACGACAAGATGTTTTGCCTGCGGATTGATACGGTAATTGCTATGGGCGGCTCCCAGAGTTATGCAAAGATTTTCAGTGTGGATAAAAAATCCGGAAAACAAATCACTCTGAAAAATCTGTTCAAAAAAGGAAGCGGCTATATTGACCGGATTTCCGACAATATCAAAGAACAGATGCGGGCACAGATGAAAGAGAATGCAGATGTTACCTATTTTGTGGACGATGAAAACAATAAGTTCAATTTCAAGTCCATCAGCAATAAGACAAATTTCTATGTCAATGAGAAGGGAAAACTTACCCTTGTATTTGACAAGTATGAAGTAGCACCGGGATATATGGGAATGGTCGAATTTTCCATTCCGACAGGTGAGATTGTAGATATGGTTACAAACGGATATCTGAAATAAAAGGCAAATAGAAAAAATGGCTCCGTGGGCAAATCCCACAGAGTCATTTTTTCTATTTGGTGCAAATGAAGAGGATGCAATTTCTGATTTTTATGGTATACTGTCTGCAGAAAATAAAATGACGTGAGAGTATACCTATGAAAAACAGGACAGGCCATAGGCTTAAATATGTTGGAATATGCAGGTGTAGGGGATTGAAGCATGCAGTTCGTGTTGACTAATTTGTATAACAGCTGATAAAATGATTGGGAAAATTACGGTATCTGATTCATTCATCTGCAGAGCATTTGGTGAAAAAGATACGACGGTAATTGTGTTGAACAATTTTAATATAAATGAATAAAAACTCTGACGGCAAGGATGATCCGAGCAGGAATAGTTAAGAAATAAGGATTTACAGAACCATCTTTCTGACAGATTGCCCGAAAGATGGTTTTTTGCGTTGAAAATAACAGGAGGATAGCATGTTAAAGGTAGCAGTATACGGAAAGGGCGGTATTGGAAAATCCACAGTGACTTCCAATCTTGCAGCAGCTTTTGCAAATATGGGAAAACGTGTCATTCAGATCGGATGCGATCCGAAAGCGGATTCCACCATTAATTTACTTGGTGGTGAGCCACTTCGTCCGGTAATGAATTATATGAGGGAAGAGGACGAGGAGCCGGATGAGCTGGCGCAGATTTCAAAGGAAGGCTATGGAGGAATCCTCTGCATTGAGACGGGCGGACCGACACCGGGACTTGGCTGTGCGGGGCGTGGAATTATTGCGACTTTTCAGCTTCTTGAAGATATGGAACTATTCGAACATTATAAACCCGATGTGGTTTTGTATGATGTATTAGGTGATGTTGTGTGCGGTGGATTTGCAGCACCGATTCGTGAGGGATATGCGGATAAGGTTCTGATCGTTACATCCGGTGAAAAAATGGCACTGTATGCTGCCAACAATATTTCCAGTGCAGTCAGAAATTTTGAGGATCGCAGTTATGCCCGGGTATTTGGCATCGTGTTAAATCACAGAAATGTGGAAAATGAGAAAGAAAAAGTACAGGCATTTTCAGAAAAGATCGGGGTGCCGATTGTGGGAGAAGTGCCGCGAAGTAATGAAATTATTCACTGGGAAGAGCAGGGAAAGACTGTGATCGAAGGAGATCCGGCATCTGAAATCAGCAGATGTTTCTTTGATCTTGCCACATTGTTATGGAAAGAAGAGGAAAACGCATGAGACAGGAAGCATATTTTTGTACGGTAAAAGAGCTGGATGAGCTTGGAAAAAATAACATTCCCAGACAGCTTATTTCCCATACACATCTGATCTACAGTTCCCCTGCAACGCTGGCATTCAATTCTCCGGGAGCAGAAGGATTTGGTGTCAAACGTGCAGGTCTGGCGGTTCCGGATTCTGTTATGTTGATCGTGTCTCCGGGATGCTGTGGCCGCAATGCTGTATCCGACTGATTTGCAGTCCAGAACAAGGATGAT
>ERZ773208.1675-NODE-1675-length-16804-cov-2.753179_pt1 | contig 16804 bp, 11 predicted proteins | sample MGYA00581006_ERZ773208 | MGnify/ENA primary metagenome ERZ773208 (study PRJEB29015, sample SAMEA2737793) | human gut metagenome | biome: human gut; feature: human-associated habitat; material: faeces | place: China | collected 2012 ... | reverse complement strand
ACTATCATTCCCAAACCAACCAGGAAGAAGATAAACATCAAGGCCAGTAGTTGATTAACAGATTTCGTTGAACCTTTAAATTCTTTCCAGATAAATACTCCCCAAATAGCGGCAATAAGTGGTGCGCCTTGTCCTAGTGCATAAGATACCGCCGGACCAGCTTCTCCTGATGCGATATAGCTGAACGCGGAACCAAGTCCCCATATCGCTCCACCAAGCATTCCGCATATATGAGTTTTCGTGTTTCCTTTAAAGTATTCGGAGTAGCTGACTTTTTCTCCGACAAAAGGATATTTCATTACTAATGTGTTGAAAACAAAATTGCTTAGTAATACGCCTATTGAAAAAACAAAGATGGCAGAATAAGGAGTCATCATTCCTATAGCAGGAAAATTGAAGTTTTCTACGTCCATACCTTTCACTACGAACCTGTAGAACAAAGACATCAGTACACCGGCAATTAATGCAATGATAATTCCCTTTTTGTTGTTTTTCCTGCTTTCTTCTCCCTTTTGCATTTTTCCGGAAGCCACTCCATTGCAAATGATAGCAATAACAATGAGAGCTACACCGCCAAATAAAAGCAAAGGATTGCCAGTCGGAATTCCCAGATAATTGACGATTACCCCTAATACCAATGCAATGCCAACTCCTAAAGGAAAAGCTACAGACATACCGGCCAAGGAAATAGACGCTGAAAGAAGAATGTTTGAAGCATTAAATATTACGCCCCCCAAGATAACCCAGCCGATACTGTCTCCTGATGCTTGTCCCAGATCTTCCAGGAATGAACGTCCGGTATCTCCATGGCTACCCATTGTGAAGCCTAGTAAGATGGTGAACAATACCATTCCAATCACATAATCCCAATAAAAAAGTTCATAACGCCAATTTTTGGAAACTAGTTTTTGGGTATTACCCCAGGAACCCCAACAAATCATGGTTACGATGCAGAATATAACTGCCAATAAATAACTGTTTACTGTGAACATACTATTAGTATTTAATTGTTAAACATGAATTCTGTTATTTAAATATAGTATCCAATCTTCCCAATAAGTGAAAACATTGGCTTCTTTACATTTTCTTGACCGGAACTCATGTTCCAGGTCCGATTCTTTCAAAAGGATATGTATATTACTACTAAAACCATATTCTTTTGATTCGGGGAGTATCTCTATCCAGCATCTGGGATATCTTTTGTAAGAGTTGACTGCTTTTATAAGATTTTGAGCATCATTTTCGTTGCCGATGGCATTTACACAGACTATGCCGGTAAACAAATTTTCTCCCTGAATGGCTTCTATACCTTCTTTGATATTATCTCCCAAAGTGATTAAAGCCCGCATACGTTGGGAACCTCTGATGCCGGAGAGTTGCTTTTCTATATCAGAAATTGTTTCTGACAGGTCTGTGTTAGCTTTTACGAAACAAAGAACAGCAGGCCATGTTTTATTCTCATCTACCATTTGATGAAACTGACTGACGAGAACCTTTTGCTGTTGTTCGTTAATTTCTCCCTGTACATAGATAATAGGATATTTTCTTGTGCTTCCTTGAGCCTGTTCCGGATAATAGACCGTTGCATTGGCTGTTTGGATAAACGGAGTCTCATTCGGAAGACTACTCTCACTATTTCCTGACCGCTTTCCATTGAAATATTCGTTTATGAATCTGAATGCTTTGGGCAGTGCAGTATTCCAGCAGGTGAAATCATGTCCTCCTGAACGTACTTCCCATTCATGAGGTATTTGTCTTTCCAGTAATAATCGGTGCAGTTCTTCATTACTTTCGCAAAGAGTACCTTCTTTATCTCCAATATCCAGCATGATGCCAAATCCTTTTAAATCGGAATTGCGGAGGGTGGAAAGAATGTGGTAGGGTGAATGTTGTTTATAGTAACTGGTTAGGCGCTGCTTACCATTCTTTCCCACTCCTCCGAAAATCCGTCCCCATTGATTGTCCCATCCTTTTTGTGGCCCTTCTTCTATGTATTGTTTTTCTGTACGGATGGATGGCGATAACGCAACGACAGAGCCGAATAAGTGGCGGTTGCGCAGACTAACGGATAATGCTCCGAATCCTCCCATAGAGAAACCAATGATCGAACGTCCATTAATATCCTTGCGAGTGCGATAGTTGTTATCTATATATGGAACCAGTTCTTTGATAAAGAAAGTTTCATAAAGGGAGCTGCCATCATAAGTGTCACTGTAATAAGACAGGTAACCGTCAGGAATAACCATAATGAAAGGTTGAATCTTTCCTTCTTTTATCATTTTGTCCATTACACGGGCAACGTTGCCGTATTCGAGCCAACTGGTATAATCACCTCCTATTCCATGAAACATGTATAAGACTGGATATTCTGTATCTGAATGTTCATAACCTTCCGGTAAGATAATGGAGTAGGAGACTTCTTGCTTTAGGGACGGACTGTAAATACTCATCCCTTCTTTTTCTATGGGAAGTGCCCAAGCTCCATCTATACCTGATAGAAATAGGATAATATATAACAGTATCTTCTTCATATTATTTCTTTATTAACTGTTCACCAATATAATAACTCATTGAATAAATACCTGTTTGGGCGGACTGTTCACTATCCAGCCCGTTTCTGACACGATATTGCACCGGAGCTTCTGCACCTCGCAATCCATTGAACAGAGTAAAGATGCTATTGTAGTTGCTGCCTTCGTCTGTTATGTCCAAATAATAGATTTTGGCACGATTCTCGGCAGAAAGGTTGATAATATCCGCGTCTTCTGCAAAGAAAAAGTTGATAGCAGGGGCATTGCCTGTTGACTGATTGTATAAGTAATCAGCTTCTGAACCGTATGTTAATCCTAATCTGAAATCTGCATTGCTTTCCGTATGAACCGTCTTTTCCACAGCATCGGTAATAGCTGAAAAATTTGTTTCATTTAGAATCATTTCTTTCACATTAAAACCTGCAATTATCATACGTTTGATTTGCATAAGAGAATCTAATGCCACTGCTACCTTCTTTGTTGTAAGATCAACATTACCTTCTCCTTTGCTGTAATAAAGAACTTTGTAAGTTAGTTCGGAATTGTAGTCATCCGGTAACCATAGTTCGATATTGGAATTACCTACTTTTATGTTTTTATTAGTAGCATGTAATTCCTCTGTGAATTTTTTCAGAGTTTCCTGCGGATAGTTTTCTCCTTTGAATGAACGTTCGATAAAAGGCAGTGCCTCTTTCATGGATTCACGCCAATAACTGTCAGTATGGGCACCGTTTCGTACACGATATTCGTGCTTGATATTTTTGTCCCGTAATAGAGAATGTAATTCACCGTTTCCTGCATATAGTCTTTCTTCATCATCACCGCAGTCTATGTAATACCGTACTGTTTGAAATGTGGAACTTGGTTTATCCTTGAAAAAGTGTAGCGGACATTGGCTTTTATAATAGCTTGTCAGCCTGCCTGTCCCTGTCTGGCCGCTTCCTCCGAAGTTGTTTCCCCATTGAAGATTCCAACCGTCTTGTGACAAGGAGATATATTGTTCATCTGTATTTAGGGAGGGACTTAATCCTATTGATACCGAGAATGTTTCAGGATGTTGCGATGCTATACTTAATGCCCCGAAACCTCCCATAGAGAATCCGGCAACAGCTCTTTCCGTCTTACTGGCTGTTGTTCGGAACCGCTTATCAATCAGGGGTACGAGTTCATTAATGAACATATCCATATAGTTGAACTTTCCGTCATAGCGGTTACAAAAATAAGAGTTGAAACCTTCCGGCATGATGTAGATCAATGGGCGAATACTACCATTGCTGGTTTGCGCATCAGCTATGCTTTGAATATTCAGACCTGAAGGTCCCCATGAACTTTGGTTCCCTCCCCAGCCATGTAGAAGGAAAACTACTCCATATTTACCCGTACTTTCCGATAGATATTCTTGAGGCAGTAATACGGAATATTTGATTTCTTGTCCTAATATTTTGCTGTAAAAACTTTGATCGGGATTATAGCGTTTGGTAAACAGTTCCGGTGTCTCGGTCTGTTCGCCTTCGGACGGACTGTTATCATCAGACGAACATGATGACAATCCGTAGGAAAATAATAATAAGGCTAATAATAGGAGTAGTTTTCTATTCATGGCTTCTCTCTTTTATTTATAAGGATTGATTGGCTCTGCCGGTGTGGATGAATAAACCACCATGTCTTTACATTGAACGGCATATTTTTCATTTGGATTAATCCATTTAATAACCAGTTTGTGAGGTCCTTCCTCTAAATCATAATTATAGAAAATGTCATACTTTCTTTTTATGTAGTCATAAGGCATTTCTATGGTTTCTACTTTCTTGCCGTCAATGTAGGCCTCCAGGATGGCGATGTAATTGTCATTACTATCTTTAACATCTTGTCTGATCATCCCCATTAAAACAACTCCCTTGCCATTGAACTCAAATGTTTTTTCTGTACCGAGATCATATTTGATAACTCTTCTTTCAGAAGGATATAAGCCTTCAAAAGAAACTTCCCATGCTACGGTTTTTGGCTTCTGAATCGTGGTATAGTATTTATCTCCTTTTATTTTTCCTCCGTTTGCTTTTAATACATCACTCAATAGTTTGAGATTAATGTCGTATACAGAACTTAAAGAGATATCTGTGTAAGGGAACTTAATATTTTCACATCTTTCGAGTGCCGGTTTCCAGTATTCGGGGATAGCCTTGTAGCCTTGTATGACTCCAAGAATTCCTGCGGCAGTTGCCGGGTTACAGTCGGAATCTTGTCCGCAACGAGTGGCTATATCCATTGTTTTGAAAAAGTCGCCGTTGCCATATAAAAGTCCCATCACGCAGTAAGCCGCATTGATAGTGGCGTCAATGTTAAATGCATTGAATACCCCTTCCGGGCAGCCAATCTCAAGAGCATGACGGTTTTCTATTTCCAGCCAGCATTTACGCCAGTCATCGGGATATTGTTTCCAATATTTAATAACGTCTATGATGCAACGGTGAAATTTACTTTGTTCGGGTATTGTTTTAAGAGCTTCCGTGATAATTGTATAAATGTCGTTATTTACATAAGCCAATGCATACATTGCTCCCATGTATACACCTCCATACCATCCGTCGCCGTAGTTCATGATATGCCCTATCTTGTCCGAAAAATTGGAGGCGATATTTACCATCCCCGGACATATCATTCCAATGAAGTCTGCTTCAATCTGGAAATCAATATCGTCAGCGTGCGGATTATTTTTCCAATGTCCCGATGCCGGTGGCATAATACCGTGCAATATGTTATATCTGGCTGCCTGGTTGGCATGCCATAATTTGTAATCTGCGTTTGCAAAGGCTTTGGCAAATGATTCGGCAGGGGCATTTATCCCTTCTTTTTGCATTACTTCCAGAAAGGTAAGATCCATATATACATCATCATACAATCCCGGATCTTCTGCAAAGATGTCCTTGCAATAGTCATCATACCAGATTATTGGAGTTTTCTCATGAATGATCGCTCCTCTGTATTTAAATTCTGTAGGACCGCCATAGGTGCACCCTATGGTTTGTCCGGCCCAGCCTCCTTTAATTTTGTCGAGCAGTACCTCTTTACTTATTTCAACTGTTTTTCCATATTCTATTTGTGCCATTCCCGATATGGAAAAGGTAAATAGTAGAATGATGTTAATCAGGACTTTTTTCATCTTAACTTATTTATTAAAGTAAAATCTATCATGTTCTTTTTTCTCTGAATAATACATTATGTCGTTGATACGAATAATGTAGTCTTTTTTGCGGTTCAACCATTTCATTTTAACGTGGTGTCTTCCTTCCTTCATGAGGTATTTCCAGGCTGGTTCTACTTTGCGGTCTGTATTTCTCATGGGTAAAGCTGCTACATGGTCCAGTTCTCCGTCAATCCATATTTCCACTTTAGCAACGTAAGGGTCATTGGGCTCTGCCAATCCGAACACCTCGGAACCGATGTGGCGTGTAGATACACGATTGATATAATCGGGAGTAATACTTCTTGTGCAGCAAATGTTGCCCCAGATAACAAATCCGTTACCATTGAAATCAAATTCAAATGTATCTGTCAGGAAGCAGTCTTTGCGTTCTCTATAAAGCGGATAGGTGTTTTCGAAATTTTGTTCTAAAGGAAGTACATCCGCCTTTTTGATTGGAATTTCTATCTCCCCACCAGATACTTTTCCACCTGTTTTGACTATGAGTTGTTTAGCTTGATCGAAACTCATTTGGTATGCTTTTGCCAACGACATATTCGTTCCTTCAAATGTAAAGTCTTCTACTTCTTTCAAAGGGTTTAACCAGAATGAAGGGATTTTATCATACCCATACATGACGCCGAGTACACCGCCGACTGTAGACGGATTACAGTCAGAATCTTGTCCGCAGCGTGTTGCAATATCGACAGAGTTGGTGAAATCTCCTTTACCGTAGAGCATAGCTAATGCTACGAAAGCGGAATTGAGCTTGGCGTCAATATTAAAGTTTAGAAATACGCCTTTGGGACATCCTACATCACAGTTCCATTTTTCTTGCAGGAAGTACCAGCAATCTTTCCAGTTGTCCGGGTGCAAAGAATGGAAATTGATTACATCCTGAATACATTGATGGAATGTACTCTCTTCAGGTATGACAGAGATTGCGGTTTTTAGAATCGCTTCAGGACTCTTTTCATAGAAAGCGGAGCTATAAAGAGCTGCTACGAAAGCACCACCATAAAAACCGTCACCGCTATTCATAATGTGGCCTACTCTGGAGGCGATATCCAATGCTTCCGGCAGCATTGCCGGAGCCATCAGACCAATGAAGTCTGCTTCGATCTGGAAATCCAGATCGTCTGCATGTGGGTTATTCAACCAATGACCGGAAGCCGGTGGCATGATACCTTGGCGGATATTATATCTGCCTGCTTGGTTAGCATGGGCCAAATGATAATCAGCGAATGCAAATCTTTTGGCAAGTTCTTCTTGTGAACAGTCCAGGCCAAGTTCATCAAATGCCTCAACAAACGTGCAATCGTTATAAATATCATCGAACAATCCGGGTTTCTTTTCCCACCAATATTTTACGTAACCTTCCGCCCAGGGGATCGGCTGGTAATCTTGAATATAAGTTCCCGTGAACTTAAACTCTGTAGGTGCTCCGAAAACAACACCAATGGTTTGTCCGGCCCATCCTCCTTTAATCTTATCTAAAAGTTCTTTATCAGATAACTTTAAAGTTTTTACAGGCTGGGCTTGTACGTTGAGAGCAAAAAGCCCTATGATACATATCGTAATTATTTTCCTCATTTTTCTCCTCCTTTATTTCTCATAAACTCCTAGTTCGGTGATAGAGATGAATGATGATACATTCTTTGTGTATTTATGCCAGTGTTCCTGCACTTTTGCATCCATTAGTACGCGTATTCCCTTGGTTTTTACTGCCGGGAATTCCAAAACATATTGTGCAAACGGAGGTTGAAAAAATACAATATCAGTTTCGGGAAGTGCCGGAGTTGATTTGAATTTACCTACGTCATACCAATGTCCGTCATTTTCAAGATATTGAATGTTTAGAGAAGTAAACCATCCTCCGAACTCTTCCAGACAGCCCATATCTAAAACAAGCATATTGATGTTATGCTCTTCTTTCCAACCGTATCCGAAATAGTCTATTTTAGGCAGATTACTTTTGGCCGCTAATGAATAAAATACAGATCCTACGCCATCTTTGACTCCGTCATTAATTACTTCTACATTTGTTGCGTACATCGGTTTTCCAAAGGTAATCCAGCAAGAATCGAGTACTTCTTCGTTTAGTTTACGGATATTGGCGTAAATAGTGTCAGCCTTGGGGGCTATATTCTTGGTTTTAACCAATAACTCAAAGTCTTTAGTAATTGAGTTCTTGTTATTTGCGCTTAATTGAAGGGTAATTGGATATTTGCCGGCTTCTGTAGGAGTTCCTGCCAGTTTACCGTTTTGGAATGTAACTCCTGCCGGAAGTTTACCTTTTACCAGTTCCCATTTGAAAGCAGCATTTGTTCTACAGGCAAATGAGTAATCGGTAGGCTGTCCGATTTCCAAGTCCGGATTCGGACCGATACAGAATTCCATCGGGGGAATGAATTGTGCTTTGGGGTTAACATATACCATATCACCTTTCACTTTTCCTCCTTTGGCACAAACCAGTTCGATTGCTTTGTTGTAAGTACGTTCAATCATGTCTTCAATGGAAGCATCAGGCATATCAAATCTGGTGATATTGATATACCGGTCGTTGAAGGGTTTTTCCCATCCTTCGATAGGTTTAGTCAAACTTTCGGGAAGAGACTTTGCACCGTACATTACTCCTAGAAGTCCGGAGATAGTGGCTGCCTGATTGTCGCAGTCAAATCCCATTGCACAGCTTAAATCCAATGTCCGTTGGAAATCTCCTTCGCCATACAACATAGCCAAAATCCCGCATAATCCGTTCAGATTAGCATTCCAGATTGTTTTTGTCATGGCTGGCTCATCTATGTAATATTTTTTAGCCATGATTTGACGTGCTTTTACCCAATCTTTAGGATATTTGTCATATAAAGCAATCATCTCTTTTACAGCTATCGCATATCTGTCATCAGCAGGCAGTTCTTTCAAGGCTCGTGTAATCAGTTTGCGGATATCCTTGCAGAAAAAAGCGTCAGCGTACATTGCACCATATAGGACAGTGGGAGATACCGCCCACGAATCGCTTGTGATACGGGCCGCCCAATCACTTTTTCCTGCAGCATACGAAATCATTCCCGGTGCTGTATACGCCCATATCTCGTTAATCAATTGAGGGTCGATCTGATACCAGTGCGGATTCAGATTTTCGTCACCTGTGAACGGAGGGGTGAATCCAAGATGCATTAATCCGAGTGCAGCCCTATTGGCTAGCCATACACGGTCACGGATATGATACACCCATCCTTCACGCATATTGGCATAAGTAGGTTCTACGCCATATTTCTCCATTAATAGTAAGTAGATATACTCAACATCAGTATCGTCATCAGAGAATGCACCGTTATACTTCTGCAATTTATCTATGTTTTTAGTGTAACCGAATGGAAATCTGGATTCCGGGGCAGGTTCATCTACAAACTTGTTCTCAAAAGGAAGTCCATATATGTTTCCTACCATTTGCCCGATCCAAGCTCCGGCTATTTTGTCTTTTAACTCTGTCTTTGAAATCTTCTGTGCAGAGATAAATAAGATGTTAGTAATTAAAACAAGTAAAAAGATGATTGGTTTTTTCATACTTATCAGGGTTGATTTGTTGGAAGGTACACTTTTCTATGTGAACCTTCCAATTGTGGTTAATAATCTTTGTTTTGAGATAATTTTGGATTTGCATTTAAAATATCCGTAGGAATTGGAAATACATTTCTAAAAGTTTCTGAACTTTGGTCAGGGTGTGCCCAATATTTTTTCAGATATTTTCCGAAACGTATCATATCTTCATGGCGCCATCCTTCCCATGCCAGTTCTCTGCCTCGTTCTGCATAAAGTTCATCAATCGTCAATTGGCTTGTAGTATATGCATCAAGACCTGCTCTTGTACGAATCTTCTTGAAGTCTGCCAGTTGGATGGCCTCACTTGTTCTGTTTTGTCGTACCAAAGCTTCTACATACATTAATACAACATCGGCATAACGGAAGATGGCAAAGTCGTTGTCCATACTAACTGTATATTCTTTTAAAGAACCATCAGTCTGGTAATGCCATTTCCAGCAGCGTGCACCGTCGTATGTACCACGTCCTCCGTTGCTATTGTAATATTTTTCTTCAAGGAAGACAGGAGTATATTCGAAACCAAGATCCTTTCCGCTTAGGTCTACTTGAGGACCGTATAACCAGCTCTGACTTCTGCGAAGATCTTGTTCTGCGTATGTTTGGAAAAAGTCCGGTTGGCAGAGAAAACCCGACCATGGAGCTGCCGGAATATTAAATGTTGCTTGTGATGCAGCTTCCAGTGTCAGCGTATGCAGATAAAATGAGTTACTGTCACCGCTAGTATATACTCTGTCATACAGGATTACAAAGATGTTCTCCTTAGAATCTTCATTTTTAATATCAAAATTAGTGGAATAAGAGTCTTCAATGCTGTAAGCACCTATATCCATAATGTCTTTACAGGCTTTCTCTGCTTTGTCATACATTGGAGTACCGAACCATGCTTCTGCATTCAGATACATTTTTGCAAGAATACAATAAGCGGCAGCTTGTGTGGCCCGTCCATAATTAGTATCTGAAGGCTCCCTGTCTAGGAACTCGATATTGTCATTAATTTCTTTTTCCAGATAGTTGAAAATATATTCACGACTTTTTTGTTCCGGGTATCCGGTTTCCATGTAGTCAGTTGTGAAAGGTACGTTTCCCCAACAAGAAATGGCCTGATAATAGTAGAAAGCACGCAATATTTTCATTTCGGCTATAATCTTCTCTTTTCCTTCAAACTGGATAGGTGATAATTCCGTTTCGTAAATAATTTCATTACATGCAGCAATACCATTAAATATCCAGTTCCATCCCCTTGTCAATAATTTATTTGCAGGTGGAATTTTATTCGTCTGGATTTCTTCATAACGTCCATTACTGTACCAAGAACCACCACAAGCGGGAACAGCACATTCATCAGAAGCTTGTAAAAGTAGTGTCCATAAACTTTGTTCGGAATTGTATCCTTGTAATTTCGTATATGCTCTACCTGCATTGGCTACCAGTTCCTTCTCATTTTTAAAGAAGTCATTCATCGCTACTCCTGTGTAAACAGTTTCGCTAAGATCGGTACATCCGTATGATAATATACAGATAACGAAACTTAATATTATATTTGTCTTTTTCATGGTAATCTTATTTTTTAGAATACTATATTAACTCCAAAAGTAAATTCTGTTGTACGCGGATAATAGCTCAAACTTTCCATACCGGGTTCCAGTCCGGAAAGGGCAACTTCTGGGTCGACACCAGAATAACCGGTGATACAGAATACATTCTGTGCAGTAAGAGACAATCTTAGTCTTTTTATCATTTTAGATGTGAAATCCCAAGTATATCCAAAGGTAACATTATCTAGTTTTAAATAAGAAGCATCCTCTATATATTTGGAGGAATATTTATAGGTCGTACTTGTGAAATTCGTTTGAGATAACCAGTTTGATGAGATATTTCTAAGTCCGATGCTGCTTAGATTTTCATATTCCATCGCATAGTTGTTCAGAATTTCTCCGCCGATAGATGCACGCAGTGAGAAACTCAAATCGAATTTCTTATATCTGAAGGTATTACTCCAGCTAAGAGTGGCATCCGGATAAGCACAGCCAATTTTTTCCCATTGTTCTTCCGGTACGGAACCGTCTGCATTTTGTCCTAGCAATACATCTTTTCCATCTGTATCAGTTCCTAGCCATATAGGACCATAGAAAGTACCCAATGACTGTCCTTCTATCAGACGTTGAGTGTAGCAGGCTGCACTTGTAGACCATCCCACTTTGTACGTTCCGTTAGTAAACTCGTCATTAGTGAATTTCACCAATTTGTTTTTATTGTGTGAAACGGTCAGTGAGGTATTCCATGTAAAGTCTCTAGTGTTAAAAGGTGTACCGGATATTGTTAATTCAACTCCTTCGTTAGTTACTTTTCCAACATTCGTAAACAAGGTATTATATACATAAGGAGGTGTTGGCACGATGTAGTCATATAGCAAGTTTGATGTAGTCCGTTTGTAATAATCGAAAGTGAATGAAAGGCGGTTATCAAACATTGTCATATCAACACCAACGTTGAACTCTGCTTTTTTCTCCCATTTTAGATCCGGATTTGCATTACTTGCAGGTTGATAAGTATTAATCCATTGGCCATTGTAATAGAATTTACCGGCTGTAGTCATCATCATCAAAGATTTGTAGTTTGAGAAATCTTGGTTACCGGTAACTCCGTATCCGGCTCTCAATTTTAAATCATCGATCCATTTGACATTCGAGAGGAATTTCTCTTTATTTATACGCCAACCTACGCTGACAGCCGGGAACCATCCCCACTTATTATTGTCACCGAAACGGCTGGAACCATCACGACGTAGTGAAGCAGACAAAAGATATTTATCATCGTAGTTGTACATGAAACGTCCGAAGAATCCGATATATGTATTATCTTCTTTATTGGATGACATACTGGCTTTGCCTTCAGTAAGATTTGTTCCTGTCCCGATGTTATGAGTCTGGTTGTCATCGAAGTCGAAACCGGAATTTGTCATGGATGCAGATGTGCTGTAAGTATACTGGTATGTATATCCGAGTAATGCCTGAATGGAATGTTTTCCGAAAATATTCGAGTAATTTAAGGTAGACTCATATTGTGTATCGTTTTCCTGATAGTTTTCAATATAGGCTTGCCCGTTTGTTCCTATTAAACTTGGATAATAATGTGTGTAATATTCACGTGTTTCATATTGTTCCTTGTCGTATGAAACAAAGTTCTCCCATTTTAATCCTTTTATAGGCAATATGTTTAGAGTAGCACGAATATTTGCACCATAATTATCATTCTTACTTTCCATGTTCCTTTCGTTAATGATCGCTACCGGATTGTAATATTCCATTGCTTTGATACGGCTATATCCTCCGGCATCCGGATCGCTGTCGTCATAAACAGGCTCTGTTGGATTATGGGTAAATGCCTGCATAAAAGCACTTGTAGAGGAAGGGCTGTATTTGCGATGAATGATATTCAGGTTATAATCCAAATCGACCCATTTATCTAATAATGACTGGCGAATATTGGTACGTGCCATTAGCTTCTCGGAACTATTATGCTTTTGCAAACCATCGCTCTTTTCATAATTGAAAGAAGTGTGGTGTGAGAACTTCTCGGAACCTCCGGATATGGACAAATTGTGCTTATGGCTGAACGGAGTTTGTGTAATTTCTTTAAACCAATCGGTATCACTGTCAAAAATATAACTTTCCAATTCTGGGCGATATTCCTTGATAACAGATTTGTATTCGCTTGCCGATAAAGGTTTTGCTCTGCGTGAAACGACTCCCACGGTGAGTTGCCCATCATAGGAAACTTCCGTTTTGCCACTTCTTGCACGTTTAGTTGTGACGATGATTACTCCATTCGTACCTCTTGTTCCATAAATAGCAGCTGCCGAACCATCTTTTAATACGTCTATAGATTCCACTTCCTGGAAGTTGATATTTCTGATATCTGCACCTGCCACCCCATCAATAATAATTAATGGACCTTGGCCTGCGGAAAGCGTGTTTGTTCCGCGAAGTAATACTTCATATTTGGCTGTCGGATCAGCACCGTTCGGGTTGATAATTTGTAATCCTGCCACTTTTCCTTGCAACATTCCCATAGCATTGGTGAATGTTCCGGGATTGAGGTCATCTTTCTTCATGCTGGTAACCGATCCTGTAAGCTCTTTCTTTGTGGTAGAGCCGTAGCCGATTACTACAACATCATTAAGTACTTTCGAGTCTTCGCGCAGGTGTATTACAAGTTGTGTCTGATTTCCTACTTGTTGTTCAACAGTTGCATAGCCTACATAAGATATAACCAATACATCAGAAGGATTCGCTTTTACATTGAAGGATCCATCAACTCCTGTAATAGAACCATTTGTTGTACCTTTAACAAGGACACTGGCACCGATAATGGGTTCATTTGCTTCATCGAGGACTGTACCTCTTATTGCCTTCTGGGCAATAGCATCATTGCTCATCAAAGAACTATTAACAACATACTTGTCAATAGACCGTGGATTGAACATTGTTTTATCATAATAACAGAATTAAGGATGATTATTGTATTTCTTTTCTCAAAGGTATAGATACTTGTGCTCCCATTCTGGTAACAGAAATAGAAGAGGCTTTACTTGCAAATATAATTGCATCTTTTAGATTTTTACCCTCAGACAGAGCTACGCACAGTCCACCGCAGAATGTATCTCCGGCAGCGGTTGTGTCTACTGCTTCTACTTTGAAGGCTGGAATGTGAATAAACTCATTGTTCTCGTAGGCGAGAGCTCCTTTGGCTCCCATAGTAATAATGACGGTTTTTATGCCTTTTGAACTAATATAACGAATTACTTCTTTGGCTGACTCGTCATCTGTGATGTGCATTCCCGATATGATTTCAGCTTCTGTGACGTTAGGAATAAGAATATCAACATTGGCTAATAAATCGTCGGGAAGTTGTTGGGTAGGAGCAGGAGCCGGATTTAATATAACGGTAATCCCATCTTTTTTCGCCATTTTGGCTGCATAAGTGACACTCTCGATGGGAGTCTCAAGTTGCATGATGACGATGGATGCCTGTTTGATGGTAGATTCTGCACGTTGTATGTCGTCAACCGATAAAGTCCCGTTGGCTCCGGAAGCAACAACAATGCAGTTTTCCCCTTTTTTGTCGACATTGATAAGAGCTACTCCTGATGGTTCCTGCGGGGTAATTCCTACATAAGTAGTGTCGATTCCTTCTTTGTGAAACATTTCCAAGGTTTCATTTCCGAAAATGTCATTTCCTATTTTACATATGAAAGTGACATCTCCTCCTAATCTAGCAGCAGCTACAGCTTGGTTAGCTCCTTTGCCGCCATGATTCATTAAGAAGTTTCCTCCCAGAATTGTTTCTCCTGGTTTTGGTAGACGGTCTGATTTGATAACCATGTCCGTATTACTACTACCTATCACTACGATTTTCTTCTTTGTGTCCATATAATGAGTATTAAGTATTAAGGCGAATTGAATCGTAAACGATGCGCAATCGTTTGCGCAAATATAGAAATTTTTTTCAAAACAAAATATTTTTCTTGCTTTTTTCTCAAATAAAATGTTATTTTTGCAAAAAACAGCCAGTAATGAAGAAAACTCTGATTGATGTATCAAAGAAAACTGGGTACTCTATCTCTACGATTTCCAGAGTGTTAAATGGGAAATCAGAGAAATATAGGATCAGCCAGTCTGCTAAGGAGGTTATTTTGCAGTCCGTTAAAGAATTGGACTATCAGCCTGATATAGTTGCGCAAAGTTTGCGCAACATACACTATAGGCCTTCTTGTACCGCACATAGATAATCCTTTTTTTGCCAATATAGCAAGTGTTGTCATCCGTGAAGCACAACGTTATAATTATACTGTCATGCTTATCGATACCCTCGAAGATCCTGTTCAGGAAAATAAAGCTATTGATTCGCTTCTGTCACGTAAGATAGACGGAATTATTTTGGTTCCGACTGGTGAAAACCCTTCTAAACTCGAGGAGATTAGTACTAAAACTCCGATTGTGCTAATTGACCGCTATTTTGAGAAGCATAATTTGCCATACGTAGCTACTGATAATTATGTAGGAGCTTATCAGGCAACGAAATTATTATTAGAATCGGGGCATAGTAAGATTCTCTGTATTCAGGGGCCGGATATTTCTATAACGACTAAGGAACGTGTGCGCGGGTATCTTGATGCGCTTCGCGAAGCTGGTTATCAGGATAACGCAATGATAAGAGGAAATGAGTTCTCGATTCAGAATGGTTATATTGAGACTAAGTTGGCTCTGAACTCTACTACAAAACCTACTGCTATATTTGCGTTAAGTAGTACAATTCTTTTGGGAGCCGTCAAAGCATTAAATGAGCATAAAGTGAGAATTCCTCAAGATATGTCTATCATTTCGTTTGATGATAACTTATATCTGGACTATCTAAATCCTCCTATAACTCGTATTGCACAATCACTGGAGAATATTGGCATTATTGCTGTAAAAATGTTGATGCAGAAGATTTTGGAAGAAACTGAACTACATTCGGAGATTCTTTTGAAACCTAATATTATAAAACGGGATTCGATAAAGGTGTTAACTGATAGAAAGTAGTATTTTAGATAATAGAAAAAATCGGGCTTGAACAATGTCAAGCCCGATTTTTTACATATTAATACCGTTTCTTATGCTGCCGGATCCGGTGCTTCACCACCGCCTTCATTTCCACCTTCTCCGTTGCCTTCATTTCCATTGTCAGGCGTGCCGGAACTGTTGCTTTTAGAACTATCCAATTTTTGGATACTTACTGACTTTATCATGCCTTTAAACATGCTTCCAGGAGTGAAAATTATTTTACGATTCTTCAGGGTATCCGTAGTCACTTCTTTTTCATCATCCTGACTTTTACACCCGAAAGATGGACGAAATGTTCCGAATTCTCCAAGGCTTACCGAAGCTCCGATTTCCATATAGGTTATCAGCGAATCTATCAATCCGTCAACTACTGATTTTACAGTACCGCGTGGAACGAACCCTACTTTTGTTACCTGATCGCATAGCATTTTAAAATCAACAGTAACCACGTTGAATGGTCTTGCTACATATTTTTCGGCTTTTTCCTTATCAAAGCCAAAGGTTGTTTTCTTGACTACATATTTCAGTGCCATAATTCTTAATAGTTTTAATCGTTAGTAAATCTAGTTATTATTTTGTGATCACGTTGCAAAGATATGGTATCGGAATTTGCTGTGCAAGCGATTTTGAAGAAGTGCGTTAATAAAATAATTAATATTTAAGTAATGCTTTGATTTATAATCGATTGAGTGTTTTAAAATATCTACATTGATGCAGGTGCTAATGTTGATAGTGAATGTATGTTAGTTGTTTGGTTATGTGCATATGAATGAGGTTAAAAATATCTTGGGAAATTACATATTTATAGTTCCGGCTTTTTATGTTTCTCCATATATTCTTTAGGACTTTGCCCAAACCTCTTTTTGAAATCATCGCTGAAA
>ERZ773208.1674-NODE-1674-length-16804-cov-3.980894_pt1 | contig 16804 bp, 8 predicted proteins | sample MGYA00581006_ERZ773208 | MGnify/ENA primary metagenome ERZ773208 (study PRJEB29015, sample SAMEA2737793) | human gut metagenome | biome: human gut; feature: human-associated habitat; material: faeces | place: China | collected 2012 ... | reverse complement strand
GTTCGCCGCCATGGTGCTCTACCCCGCCGATCTTTCGACGGCAACGGTTTCGATCGTCTATAAATTCGCCGACGGTTCGGTTTATCTGCAAACCAAATCAGGCAAAACGCTTACCCCAGGCCACACGCTGCGCCTCTCGACACAGATCGCCAAGTCCGACTGCAAAAGCTCCGGCGCATTCTTCATGACCGAAGCCGGTGTTGCGGAAGAGCTGCCGACCGAGCCGATCGGCTACCTGAAAGTCGTTACCCTGGGCGAATCGACCCTCTCGGCCGAAGAGCTCACCTCGATTGCAGGCAACCTCGCAAACGGTGCGGTCATCGACCTGGGTGAAGCTACCTTCGCCACGACCGAATTTCCGATGGACTTCACCCGCAAGACCAATCTTCAGGAGATCGCACTGCCCCGTAATATCCAGACTTTCACTCCCAGCACCTACAATTCCGGGGCTTTCTACGGCTGTAAGAACCTGACGCGGATAACCTTTCCGGAAGGCCTGACTGCCATCGGGCAGAACTGCTTCCGCAACTGTGCCAAACTGGAATCCATCGAGCTTCCTTCCTCGGTGCGCACATTGGACATCTATGCGTTCTACGGCTGCAAATTGCTGACATCGGTCGTAATTCCCGAAGGTGTGGAAGCAATTCCACGATTCTTATTCGACAGTTGCACAGCTCTGACCGATGTAACCCTGCCCTCGACACTGAAGAGCATCGGAGCCGAAGCATTCGAAGCGACCGGACTCGAAGAGATCACGATCCCGGAAAGCGTGACTACAATAGAATCATCCGTATTCAAGAACTGCAAATCACTGGAACGCATACAGTTTCCCGATGCACTGACTGCAATTCCGGCCAACCTGTGCAACGCATGTTCGGCCCTCACGACAATCAATATGCCCTCCAAGCTGGAGACTGTCGGCAACGACGCCTTCTACAACTGCGGCAAGTTGCAGGACGTAACCTTCCCCGAAACGCTGAAATCGCTCGACGAGCGCTCGTTCGGCGGCTGCAGCGCCTTCACCCGCATCGTCATCGACATCCCCGAGATCGCCAACTACGCCTTCTGGAACTGCGCCAACGTCACCTCGATCGACTTGGGCGAGAAGGTCACCTCGATCGGACGCAATACGTTCATCATGGCTAACAATCTGCAAACGATCACCTGCCGGGCCAAGAATGCGCCCTCGCTGGGAAGCACCGCCTTCGGCAGCGCCGGCAGCAAGGTGGAGGGAAAGAAAATCCTCTATGTTCCGGCAGCGTCCTACGATGCCTATGAAACGGCCTGGACGGACGTAACCTCACAAGGATATGCGCTGCAGGACATCAACGACCAGCAACTGACGGACGGCATCTACTATCGTGCTTCGCGCGAGGCCGACTGGGTTCCGACCCTGCCTGCGACGTTCACCGCACTGTATGTACGCACCGTAGGCGACGATGCAGCCCTTACCGCCAGCCAGTTCAATACCCTCGTCACCAAAATCTCGGCACAGTCCGCTCCCGTGACGCTCGACTTGAGCATGGCGAAATTCGAAGCAACGGAATTCCCCGTCTCACTGGCCGGCAATGCGAAACTGGGTACGATCAAATTCTTCGAAAATACGACCTCGATCGCAGCCGGAGCCTTCAAAGGCTGTACGGCCCTGACCAAGGCGACCGTTCCGACCGGTGTCGAAATCATCGGCGAAAGCACGTTCGAAGGATGTACAGCGCTGGCATCCCTCACCCTGCCGTCGAGCGTTAAAACCGTCGGCGACAAAGCGTTCAAAGGGTGTAGCGCACTCGTCGAAACAAGCCTATCTGCGATCGAAAACATCGGAACCGAGGCATTCGCCGGTACCGGTCTTACCTCGGCAAAAATTTCTGCCACGACACTCGGCGAAAAGAGCTTCCGCGACTGTACCGAACTCACGGCCATTACCCTCGGTTCGGCAACGACCATCCCGGCCGAAATGTTCGCAGGCTGTACTTCGATCACGACCGTCACCATCCCCAAGTCGATCGAAACGATCGGTACGAGCGCTTTCGACGGCTGCTCCAAACTGGCGACCCTGACATTGGGCACCGGTGTGACGACCCTCGGCGATCGTGCTTTCGCCGACTGCGGCCTGACGGCACTCGCCCTGCCCGACAACGTTACCACGCTGGGTGACGGAGCCTTCAGCAACAACCCCAATATCGCTACGCTCCAATTCGGTGCAGGCCTCACCGCCATCAGCGACAATGCTTTCGCAACAAACAACGCGATCGAGAGCCTAACCATCCCGAAAACAATCGCCACGATCGGCGCCGGTTCTTTCGCGAACTGGTCGAAACTGACCAAATTGACCATCTCGGGCAACACGCTGACCTCGATCGGCAGCAAGGCCTTCGAAAACGCCGCACTGCTCGCAGACGTCTATGCGGAACCGACAACGGCCCCTGCGGTACAGGCCGACAGTTTCTCCGGCGCGGGTACTTCGGTCCAAGGCTCCAAAACGTTCCACGTTGCGTCGGTCGAAGCCTACTCCTCCTGGACCACAGCCGCCAGCGGCTATACGATGGAGGCGCTCGGTCCCGACTACCTGAGCGAAGGCCTTTACTACCGCGCTTCCGGCGAAGATCCCTGGAAATCGGAAATTCCGCAAACCTTCACTACGCTGTACGTCAAGACGGCCGGTGACAATACGGTGATGACGACCGCTCAAATGAAATCCGTAGCCGATGCAGTTCTGGCTCTCGCAGCCCCTGCCACGGTGGATTTCTCCGAAGTCGTCTATGAATCGACAACTTTCCCGAATTCGTTCAAGTCGAATGCGAACCTCGCAGGCATCGTATTCCCGCAGAACGTCACGGCGACCGCTTCGGCGGCCTTCCAAAAAACGGGCATGACTTCGGTAACGGTACTGAAAGACATCAGCTACGGATCGAACGCTTTCGACTCCTGCGCATCGCTCGTCAGCGTGACTGTCGAGGAGGGTGTGACCGAAATCGGCAACTACATGTTCCAGAACACCAAACTGACCTCCGTAACCCTGCCCAATTCCGTCACGAAGATCGGAGCAAGCGCATTCAACGGCTGCTCGCTGACAACGATCAACTTCGGTCAGGGTGTAAAAACGATCGAGAATTCCGCATTCCAAAATTGCGGAGAGCTGACCGAGATCATCCTCCCGGATGCCACGGAAACACTCGGGCAGAATGCCTTCGGAGATTGTCCAAAACTGGCTAAGATTTCGTTAGGCAAGAATATGAAAACACTCGAAGCATACTGTTTCGTCGGCTACTCGAAAGGCTGCCCCTTGCTGGGTGACATCATCTGTCGGGCAACTACCCCGCCGACCCTGAAGGACGACTACGGTACCGGTCCCTTCGGCGGCGGTTGGAGTCCCGTTGCAGGCAAAGACGTCCCTGCTGAGAACCGGATCATCCACCTTCCGAAATCGGCCGATCTGGTCGGCGGTACGGGAGCCTACGCCGACTCTTCGTGGGTTAAATTGACCTCCTCAACTTATGGATTCGCCTTCAAATACGATGTGGAAGGCTAACACTAAAATAGAATGATCGCGCGGTGAAAATGTCGGCAATCCTCCCCGGATTGCAGGCATTTTCATCCGCATTTAATCGAATCGCCATGAAAAAATTACTATACATCCTCGCAGGACTCGGCCTGGCGGCCTGCACCTCGGACATCGAGGAACTTCCCGAAGTCGGTCCCCAACCCGGACGGGAGGTAGCCCTCACGGGTATTTCCGGCACCGCGAGCCGCACTCAATTCGTGCCTGGCGACGGGACCGAAATTCAATTTCAATGGAGCACCGGCGACCGAATCTGGGCAGGCGGCGTACAGAGCGCCGAAGCGGGAACGGACGGCAATGTCGCCGACTTCGGATTCACGAACCTCCCGGGGGCTGCACCCTACCGGATTTATTACAACATGACCGGCACCGACGCCGAAGCCGTCGTTCCGACCGAACAACGCCAGGCGGAGCCGGGCAAACTGCAACTCGGACCGAACGGCGATTTCGGCTATGCCACGACCGACTCCGAAGGACGATTCACCCTCTCGCACGCCACCGCTTACGTCTGGTTCAACCCCTGGTCGCAGGACGTGAAGGAGAAGCTCGTTTCCGTCACGCTGGCAGCGACCGACGCCTCGACCGTACTGACCGGTACGCGCACCTTCGACGGCACCGGATTCAGCGATGCGACCGATGCGAACAACGCCGTAACGCTTTCGTTCGGCAAGGAGGGTGTCGAACTGCCCGCGACGAGCAGCACCGCGAGCGTATTCGCCGCAGCGGTCGTCTATCCGGCGGATTGCAGCGCAGAGGAAATACACGTAACCTACACCTTCGCCGACGGCAGCGTCTATACCGAGACCAAAACCGGACGCAATTTCGAAGCGGGCCGTATCTACCGCCTGACGACCGAGATTACCAAGCGCGACGGAGGCAGCCTCGAAATTCAGGGGCTGGAGGATTCGGACGAACCCGTTTGTATGAAATACGGCGCTTCGGAAGCGTATGCACTGACGGCCGGAGGATGGATTCCCACGGTCGAAATGACATCGGCACCGGCAGGCTGGACGGCCGATTTCGATATCGCACGGCGTTCGCTCCTGATCGCTCCTCCTGCGGAATACACCGACGGAATGGATTTGGAAAACACCGTAACGATCCAGTCCGACGACAAACCGATCCTCTCGCAGGAGTACTACGTGCTCGACTTCACCCATCCCGAAGGCACGTTCGTCCTCATAGAGGGCAACATGACCTCGGAGAACGGCACGATCGTCTATTTCGACCAACACATGCGCTATCATGAAAAGGTTTACGAGGAGATCAACGACAACGAAATCGGCAACGTCCTTCAGGATATGTACCTGGCCAACGGCAAGATCTACTTCATTACCCAAAACGGCAAGACAAGCAGCATGGGAACTACATTCAACGGCGACGGACGCTTCGTCGTCTGCGATGCCCACACGATGAAACGCCTCGTGGCACGCGACATGCCGTTCTACGCAAACATCGATACCTCTACGGGTGCCACCCAAAGTTCAAAATCGACCCTCTGCTGGCCGCAGCACATCGTGGTCGTAAGTCCCGAAAAAGCCTACATCCAATATTCCACGGCCGACAACGAATCCCATTCGGGCATCCGTATCGTGGACCTTCAGACCAATATCATCCGTACGAGCGACATCCCGGGTACATTCGGCGTCTTCACGAAAACGGGGGCGACCAAGGCCCGCATGATCTTCTCGCGCGGCAAGGTCTTCGCCGGACGCGGCAATTCGGTGATCGTCCTCGATCCCGCGACGGATGCCGTAATCAAAACCGTCACCTACGAAAACCGCCAGGTGAAAGACCTCGCAAAGGGTTACGATGGGAAAATTTATGCTATCTTTACGGGCGAATTTACCGGAAACTCGGGCATGACCGGTGCGGCGAGCTTCACCAAACCGGCTATGATCGTAGCGTTGGACGCGAACGGCGAGGTCGTTTCGGAAACGAACCTGCCCGAACAGATCGAACTGCGCACGGGCACGGCTTCGCCGACAGTGCAGATGTGTGCGAGCTTCACGCAGCCGCACCTCTATTTCATCGGCAAACAGGACTTCAGCGCCTATGAAGCGATGCGTTACAACTACGAAACCGGCAAGGTCAATTGGGACTACATCACGGCAGACCTCGATGCGGATCATTCGGGCGGCGACATCATCTACGGCTACATGGGCGTACACCCGACGACCGAACAGTTATGGGTCGGCAAATCGACCTATACGCAGAGCGCCGTCCATGTCTATGACGTATCGCGGAGCGATGCCCTGGAGTTTTCGAGCTTCTACCAGAAGAAAGCGAGTCCGGCAGGCGTGGATTTCGCCTACCGTTTCTCGGACGAATGGATAAACAGATAGACTTATGTTCAATGGGTTGAAAAGAGGAATCGTAATCTGTGCATGCGCGGCGCTGGCCGTGTCGTGCATGGATTACGGACCGATAGAGAAAGAGGATTTCGAAATCGACAACATAGGTTCGGGCGACGAAGTGACCGGCAAGGGGCTCTTCATCACCAACGAAGGGAATTTCATGTACGGCAATGCCTCGCTCTCCTATTACGATCCGGAGAAAAAACATGTCGAGAATGAAGTTTTCGCCAGAGCCAACGCCATCAAGCTGGGCGACGTCGCGCAGTCGATGGTCATCCGCAACGGTATCGGTTGGATCGTAGTGAACAACTCGGGCGTGATCTATGCGATCGACATCAACACCTTCAAGGAGGTGGGACGCATCACGGGCTTCACTTCGCCCCGCTACATCCATTTCCTGAGCGACGAAAAAGCCTACGTCACCCAAATCTGGGATCCGCGCATCTACATCGTCAATCCCAAGACCTACCAGATCACCGGCTATGTCGAAACGGATATGGATTTCGAAACCGGTTCGACTGAACAGATGGTGCAATACGACAAATACGTCTTCACCAACTGCTGGTCGTACCAGAACCGAATCCTGGTGATCGACACCGAAACCGACAAGGTCTGCGACCAGATCACCGTGGGCATCCAGCCCACCTCGCTGGTCATGGACAAGTACAACAAGATCTGGACGGTGACCGACGGCGGCTACGAAGGTTCGCCCTACGGACACGAGGCGCCATCGCTCTACTGCATCGACGCCGCAACCCGCAAGATCGAGAAACAGTTCAAGTTCAAATTCGGCGACTGGCCCTCCGAAGTGCAGCTCAACGGCACACGCGACACGCTCTACTTCATCAACAAGGCGGTCTGGCGCCTGCCGGTAACGGCCGACAAGTTTCCGGTAAAACCATTCCTTCCCTACAACAATACGCTCTACTACGGACTGACGATCAACCCTGTCAATTCGGAAGTCTATATCGCCGACGCGATCGATTACGTGCAGAACGGTGTCGTACTGCGCTATTCGCCCGACGGCGAACTGCTCGACGAATTCTATGTCGGGATCATCCCCGGCGCCTTCTGCTGGCGCTAATCATATAATAAGAATCATCATCCATGAACAAAATACGGATCTATTTCATATTGCTCGCTCTGACGGCGGTCGCCTGCAACAAGGACGAGCTCATCACCACCGATGTCGAACAGGTGCCGATCATCACGTTCGACACCGACCCGGCCGTCTATCCCGTCAAGGTCGGCCGGGAGTTCACCATTACGCCCTCCTACCAGTTCGTCGATCGGGCCGTTTACTCATGGAAACTGGAAGAAACGGGCAAAATCATCTCGACCGAACCGCAGCTCACCTACCGGTTCGATTCCGGCAATGAAATTTCGGAAGGCGTCAACGGCTACTACATCGACCTGGAGGTAACCACCCCGAACGGCACGACCGTCGAAACGGTTCTCGTCGAGGTACAGGAGCTGCTGCCGCCCCTGATCTCTTTCCCCATGCAGACCGACGGGCTGGAGGTCGTGAAAGGACGCAAATACGAATTCGCGCCCACCGTACAGTCGGCCGAGAACAGCACTTTTCTCTGGACGCTGCGCCGTCCGGGTGCCGCCGAAGCCGAACCGGTCGGCGATGAGGCCGTCTATGAATTCTGCGAGGAGATCGCCGGAACATACGAAGTCTCCCTGCGCACGGAAAACGAGGACGGCTCGGACGAAATGACAATCGAGGTGGAGGTGGTCGATGCACTGGCGGTATCGGTTACGGCGGTACCTATCGGACGCAAATACGACGGTCTGACCCGCACCGTATCGCTCGACCGCACGATCACTCTGCGGCCATTCATCTGGAACGGCACCAACCCCAAGTTCAGTTGGACGATCGACGGACAAGAGGTCGGGACCGAGCTTTCGTACACCTATACCCCGACCGAAACGGGAATCAAAAAGATCGTTTTCACCGTAACGGATACCACCGACGAACCCGAAATGACCCTCTCGAAGTGCATCACGCGCACCAATGAAACCCGGGCTACGCTGGAGTTCACCGTCGAATGCCACAGCGAAGAAGAGTCGCACCGCCGCCCGGCTTCGGGAGCCAGCAGCGCGACGTGGGACCGGGTGTACGAATATACGCCGGCCCCGGGACAGTTCATCAACGAACTGGTTTCGGGCGGATTCACCGGTACGGAAACCAGTCCCGAAGCGGCAGTCGCCTACGCCGAAGAACGGATGAAGAAAAATACCTGGGTATCGCTCGGCGGCTGGGGCGGCTACATCGTCGTGGGCTTCGACCACAGCATCGACAACTCCTCGTCCGGATACAAGGGAGGCTACAACTTCTCGATCACGGGCAACGCCTTCAAGGGTTCGTCCGAACCGGGTATCGTCTATGTGATGCAGGACACCAACGGCAACACCCTGCCCGACGACGAATGGTATGAACTCAAAGGATCGGAATACGGCAAAGAGGAGACCGTTCAGGATTACGCGGTCACCTATTACCGGCCGACCTACTCGGGAGCCGACGTACAATGGAAGGACAACCAGGGCGTCAAGGGCAAGATCGACTACCTGAAACAGTACCACGACCAGCCCAGCTACTACCCGGCGTGGATCGGCACGGACAGCTATACGCTTTACGGTCCCTGCCTGAAGAGCCGCACCTACGACCAGTCGGGCAACGGCTCCTACTGGGTCAATGGCGAATACGACTGGGGCTACGCCGACAATTTCGGCAACGACCGTCTTTCGGAGGACGACAATGCCGCAGCAGGCGCCATGAAGGTCTATTTCAAAATCTCGAACGCGGTCGATAAGAACGGACAGCCCGCCAACCTCAAATACATCGACTTCATCCGGGTACAGACCGGCGTCAATGCCAAAGCCGGCTGGCTGGGCGAGAACTCCACGGAGGTATTCGGATTTACGGACGAAAACATCAACCAGGGCAAATAGGCGGGAATATGAAAATAACAGGTATAATCTGCTGCCTCGCACTACTGTGCACGGCATGCAGCGAAGAGAAGACCGAACTGCCCTGGGGCAGCGACAACTACATAGTATCGTTTTCGCTGACTACCGGCGCCGACACCTACCCGGCCGTCATCCGCGACGGCCGGATTACGGTAAGCATCCCCTACAACGTATCGTTGGAAGACGCGCAGGTATCCTACGAATTATGCGAGCACGCCTCGATCTACCCCGACCCGGCGACTGTCGCCGACTGGGACCAGGAGTGGCAGTTTCTGGTCAGCTCCTACGACAATCAAAACGACCGCACCTACCTCTATACGGTAGAGCGCACCGACATTGCGACCGATGGCAGTCTGACACTTCGGACGCAGGCCGAAGTGGACGCTTTCGCCCGGAGCGGAATCAACACCGTCGAAGGCAACCTCACCATCGGAGGCGAGGACGAAGAAAACCCCGTCACGAATCTGGACGGGTTGAAAAACCTCGTTTCGGTCCGCTGCGACCTGACGATCACCGCCGCCTATACGGGTGAAACATTGGCCGGACTGGAAAACCTGACCGCCTGCGAATCGCTGCGGATCGGCAGCGCGGCCCATCCCAACGAAACGCTCAGGCAGCTTTCACTCCCGGCCCTGAAAGAGATCAAAGGCGACCTGTGCGTCTACGGCACGGCTCTGCAAACGGCGGATTTCAAATCCCTGCAAAGCGTCGCCGGGCACTTCGTCCTCCAGTCGGACGCCCTGCTCCAACTGACGGCCGACGAGCTGACCACCGTTGCCGGGAATATGACGCTGATCGGAACGACCGCAGACGAAGCCAAAGCCCCGTGCGAACAGATGTATTTTCCGAAACTGCAACGCATCGACGGGACGCTTACCCTCTCCCGCTTCGACCGGTTATCGGGACTGGGCACCACGTTCGGTGTTCTGACCCAGGCCGGAGCGCTTCGCTACGAACATCTCGCTCTGGCCAATACGTTCGAATTTCCGCTGATCGAAACCACCGGGAACATCACCGTCACCGACTGCCCTATTTTGCGATCGGTCCTGCTGCCGGCACTCACCGACGCCGGATCGCTCGAAATTACGGGGTGTCCGGCCATCGAAACATTATCCTTCCCGAAAGCGGAGCGTTTCGACGGCGACGTTAGCCTGGCAACGCTCCCCGCGATCAAGGATTTCGGGGAATTCCTTCCGGCGCTCAAAGCCATTTCAGGCGACCTGTCGATCGACGACCTGTCGTCGCTCGAAGGCGTACTGGATCTCTCGGGATGCACTTTTTCTCCGAACAGTACGCTCGACCTGCGTCTGGTCGCCGCGACGCGACTGACGGAGCTCCGGGGCGGCGATTTCGGCGGCTCGCTGCGGATCGACGCCTCGTCGCTGACGCCGCAACCGGAAGCGATGCCTTTCGGAATCACCGGGTTCAAAAACCTCGATACCCTGCGGATCGCCGGATTCACGCATGTTTCCGAACTCTCTTTGCCGACGGAAAGCTGCGATGACCTCACGATCGAAAATTGCGGATCGCAAGCCCCGTTCACGCTCTCGCTGCCGAATCTCGTCGAAGTGCGGGGAACGCTTCTCTGCCGCAACTGCGGCAAGGCAGGCGAAGCGAATTCGGCTTCGTTTCCCCGGCTGAAAAACGTCGGCCGGCAGCTCTCGTTCTACGTAGGTGCCTCGTCGTTCACCGTCCTCGAATTTCCGCTGCTGGAAACCGTCGGCAACGGAGAGCCCGTTTCGGATGATCCGGCAGACGACTACGCCCTCTACACGATGCCTTCGGGTTGCGCGGGTGAATTCATCCTGCCGAGCCTGCAACGGGTAAACGGCAGCATGCTGGTATCCACCTGGAACACATCGACCGACCGGGCCGTCGCGTTCCGCTTCCCCTCCCTGCAGAGCGTCGCGGGAGAAATCAGCGTCGGACACACGGCCTACAAAAACAGGTCGGTCGCAACGCTCGATTTCTCCGCCCTGACCGCTGCCGGGGCGATCCGCATCGGCAACCTCTCGTCGGTAACGGATTTCTCGACCTTCACGCAGGTCCTTCCCCGACTCTCCGAACAGACCTGGAGCGTGACAGACTGCAGCTATAACCCTACATATCAACAAATGCTCGACGGCGAAACCGGAGCCGAATCCAAATGATGAAACACCTATTGACAATCGTACTGTGCCTCACAACGCTCACCGGGCTTGCACAGGAGGAGAAAATCAAAAAAAGCGAGTGGTGGAACGGCAATCCTTCGTATGCCGTTCCCATCCGCGAAGTCAATGTCACGGCACGGCGGCCGATGAAGGAGATCGGCATCCAGAAAACCCAGCTCGACACTACGATATTGCATGAAAACATCGCACTCTCGATGGCGGACATCCTGACTTTCAACACGTCGATTTTCGTCAAACAGTACGGCCGCGCCACCCTTTCGACCGTGGCGTTCCGCGGTACGTCGCCCTCGCATACGCAGGTGACGTGGAACGGTATGCGAATCAACTCCCCGATGCTGGGCATGACGGACTTCTCGATGATCCCCTCCTACTTCATCGACGACGCCTCGCTGCTGCACGGCACCTCTTCGGTCAATGAGGCGGGCGGCGGCCTGGGCGGGGCGGTCAAGCTCTCCACGCGCCCTGCCGATGCGGACGGTTTCAACCTGCAATACACGCAGGGTGTCGGCTCGTTTTCGACTTTCGACGAGTTTTTGCGCCTCACCTACGGCAACGACCGCTGGCAAACTTCGACACGCGTCGTCTATTCCTCCTCGCCAAACGACTTCAAGTACAGAAACTACGATAAAAACGTGCTTATCCTGGACGACGACCACAACATCATCGGCTCCTACTACCCGATCGAACGCAACAAAAGCGGTGCATACCACGATTTCCACGCGTTGCAGGAAGTCTATTACAATACCGGACACGGCGACCGTTTCGGATTGCAGGCCTGGTATGTCAATTCGAAGCGGGGACTTCCGATGCTGTCGGTCGATCACAAGGAGAACGACGACTACCTGAACCAACAGCGCGAACAAACCCTGCGCAGCATCCTTTCGTGGGATCACCTGCGCAAAAAGTGGAAAGTGGGCGTCAAAGCCGGTTATATCCATACCTGGATGGCCTACGACTACGAACGGGAACTCGGCAACGGAAAAATGGAGAAGATGATCCGCTCGCGCAGCACGATCAACACCTTCTTCGGCCAGGTGGACGGAGAATACTACCTCGGGGAGAAGTGGCTCTTCACGGCAACCGTTTCGGCACACCAGCATCTGGTACGAAGCATCGACAAAAACATTATCCCGATGGATAACCAGCAGCCGACCGATCCCAACGGCAACAAAACCAAAGTGCCCGTCGGTTATGACAAAGGACGCATCGAACTGTCGGGATACGTGTCGATCCGCTACCGCCCCACCGAGCGCCTGGGCCTTTCGATAGGCCTGCGCGAAGAGATGTTCGGCTCGGAGTGGACACCGATCATTCCGGCCTTCTTCACCGACTATCTGATCTCGAAACGCGGCAACCTCGTCGCCAAGGCCTCCATTTCGCGCAACTACCGCTTCCCGTCGCTGAACGACCTCTACTTCCTGCCGGGCGGCAACCCCGACCTGAAAAAGGAGCACGGCTTCACCTACGACGCCGGTCTGTCGTTCGCTACGGGCCGCGACGGAGTTTACACCCTGCGGGGCGAAGCCACTTGGTTCGACTCCTACATCGACAACTGGATCGTCTACGGCCAAAGGATTCTGGACGCCCAAAAACGTCAAGGAGGTGCATGCCTACGGCGTGGAGGTGAAAGCGGGGCTGGACGTACAGTTGGCCAAAGACTGGCAGTTGAGCGCCGACGGCAACTTCTCGTGGACCCCCTCGATCAACCACGGCGACCCGGTGGACTGGTACGACAAGGCGATCGGCAAACAGCTCGTTTACATCCCCGAATTTTCGGCTTCGGTAACGGGGCACCTGACCTACCGTTCGTGGCGGTTCACCTACAAATGGTGCTATTACAGCGAGCGTTTCACCACCTCGGACAACGATATGAAGACCAAGATCGGACGTGTGAAGCCTTACTTCATGAGCGACATTTCGCTCGAAAAAGCCTTCTCGTTCCGCTGGGCCGACCTCTCGCTTAAAGGAGTCATCAACAACCTCTTCAACGAAGAGTATCAGTCGGTGCTTTCGCGCCCGATGCCCCGGCTGAACTACGAGATTTTCCTCGACATCCGCCCTAAATGGGGAAAACGGAATAAAAAACAGTAACTTTGCACCGCCCCTCGAAACTCCGACCGGGCTGAAAACGAAACTCTGACAATGAAAAAACTACTTTATATCCTGTTGTCGGCGATCCTCGCGGCCGCAACCGCCTGTCACCACCGATCCGCCGCCTCGCTCGGGGATTTCGACATCAGCCTCTACGCCCCCGCCTACTCCTCGGGCTTCGAAATTTTCGGAGCGGAAGGGATGAAAAGCACGATACTGAAGACATACGCCCCGTGGCAGGGAGCCGAAGGCGAGGAAACGCAGCTCTTCATCGCCCGCAACGGCGAACAGGCTCCGGCGGATTTTCCGGGACAGGTACTCGACGGCGACGCCCGGCGCATCGTCTGCATGTCCTCGACCTACATCGCCATGCTCGACGCCCTGGGCGAACCGCAGCGGGTAGTCGGCGTATCGGGCATCGACTACATCAGCAACCCCTACGTCGCCTCGCACAAGGAACAGATCGGCGACGTGGGCTACGACGGCAACATGAACTACGAGCGGCTGCTTTCGCTCTCCCCGGACATCGTGCTGCTGTTCGGCGTCAGCGGCGCCAGCGCCATGGAACCCAAGCTCCGCGAACTGGGTATTCCCTACGCCTATATGGGCGAGTACCTCGAACAGTCGCCGCTGGGCAAGGCCGAATGGCTCGTGGCCGTAGCGGAAATCGCCGGAATGCGCGAACGGGGCGAAGAGGTGTTCCGCGAAATACCCCTCCGTTACGACAGCCTGAAAACCCTCGCGGCGAAAGCCGAACGAAAACCCGTCGTCATGCTGAACACTCCCTACGGCGACTCCTGGCTGATGGCTCCGCCTTCGAGCTATGTCGCCCGGCTGATCGCCGACGCAGGAGGACAATACGTCTATACCCAGGACACGGGCAATCAGTCGCGCCCCATCGACACGGAGGAGGCATACCGGCTGGCCGAAATGTCCGACTGCTGGATCAACGTCGGCTCCGCCGCATCGCTCAAGGAACTAGCGGAGATCGTCCCCAAATTCATGGATACGCGCCCCGTGCGGGAAGGGAGGGTCTATAACAACAACCGGCGCACCAACCCCTCGGGCGGCAACGACTACTGGGAATCGGGCGTCATACACCCGGACCTGATTCTGCAAGATCTGATCCGCATCTTCCACCCGGAATTGACGGATGCCGAACCGACCTATTACCGAAAACTGAACTAAACCGATGCAACGACGGCAGCGCATCCTCTTTCTCCTGTTCGGAGTTCTGGCGGCGGTACTTTTCGTCGTCGATCTCTCGGTCGGAGCCGTACCCATCCCGATCCGCGAAGTCCTCGCCGCACTGACGGGCAGCGGAAACGACCCCGTCACAACGAAGATTATCCTGAACATCCGCCTGCTGAAAGCCGTAGTCGCTCTGCTGGCCGGCGCCGCCCTCGCCGTGAGCGGCCTGCAAATGCAGACCCTCTTCCGCAATCCGCTGGCCGGACCATACGTGCTGGGCATCAGCTCCGGCGCGAGCCTCGGCGTAGCGATCTTCCTGCTGGGCGCTCCGCTTCTGGGCCTCACGGGACACCCGCTAATCTCCACCCTCGGCATTGCGGGCGCTGCCTGGATCGGCTCGGCGCTGATCCTGATGCTGATCGCTGCGGTCAGCCGCCGAATCAAAGACATCATGGTCATTCTCATCCTGGGCATGATGTTTTCGTCGGGTGTCGGAGCCGTCGTGCAGATCCTGCAATACCTGAGCAACGAAGCCGCCCTCAAATCTTTCGTCGTCTGGACGATGGGATCGCTCGGCGACGTTACGCTCGGACAGCTCGGTCTGCTGCTTCCTGCCGTCGTTCTCGGACTCGTGCTGGCCGTCGCGGTCATCAAACCTCTGAACCTGCTCCTGCTGGGCGAAAACTACGCCCGCACGATGGGACTCGACATCCGCCGTTCGCGGCAGTTGATCTTCCTCTCCACCACCCTGCTGGCCGGTACGGTCACCGCTTTCTGCGGCCCGATCGGATTCATCGGCCTGGCCGTCCCGCACGTCGCCCGCATTCTCTTCGCCGATGCCGACCATCGGATTCTGGTCCCGGCCTCGATCCTTACGGGCATCGTGGTGATGCTCCTTTGCGACGTGCTGGCCAAACTCCTCACCTTCCCCATCAACACGATCACGGCGCTATTGGGCATCCCCATCGTCATCTGGGTCGTCATCCGTAACAAAAGCATCGTATGATCCGACTGAACGACCTTACTATCGGTTACGGCCACCGCATTCTGCTGCAACACGCCTCGGCGACGATTCCCGCCGGGGAACTGGTCGCCCTCGTAGGCCGCAACGGTACGGGAAAATCGACCCTGCTGCGGGCTATCGCCGGCCTCGGCGAACGGCTGGGGGGCGAAATCCGGCTCGACGGACACTCTCTGGAAACGCTCTCACCCCAGCAACTGGCCACCACCGTCAGCTTCGTCACCACGGAACGGGTCCGCATTCCCAACCTACGGTGCGAAGATGTCGTAGCCCTCGGACGAGCCCCCTACACCAACTGGATCGGACGCGTACAGGAACAGGACAAAGCCATCGTGGAACGCTCGCTGGAACTAGTCGGCATGGCAGCTTTCGCCGGAAAAACGATGGACCGCATGTCCGACGGCGAATGCCAGCGGGTAATGATCGCCCGGGCCCTGGCCCAGGACACCCCGATCATCCTGCTCGACGAACCGACCTCGTTCCTCGACCTGCCGAACCGTTACGAACTCTGCACGCTGCTGCGACGGCTGGCACACGACCACCGCAAGTGCATCCTCTTCTCGACGCACGAACTGGACATCGCCCTTTCGCTCTGCGACTCGATCGCCCTGATCGACCCACCCGTGCTGCGCTACCTTCCGACCCCGGATATGGCGTGCAGCGGCTACATCGAACGGCTGTTCAGCAATTCGTTCGTCACCTTCGACACGGAGAGCGGCACGATCAAAGTCCGCAAGTAACAGACTCATTGTAAATATATCACGGGCGGAATACATCGATTCGTCTAAATAATCTTTTATGTTTACAACAAAAAGGAAAAAGACTCTTCGAAGAGACGGACAAAGACCCTCTTTTCGGTGACGAAAGCGGCGAAAACTTGTCCTACGAAAGTCTACCGGCGGATCATCCCGTCACGAACTACAGAGCTCGGCAAGTCGCTTCCTGTCTGCGGAACAATAGTCCATTATCCACACCCATCAAACGAATATCGCATCAACCGAAGTGATCGGCACGGTTCATAAATCGAAGCTAATATTCCCAAATACAAAACAGTCTTAGGTGGAGAAAAAATCCGCCATAATAGATATACCACGATCGTTTTCTTGCTTATTTCGGCGATAGTCCGGTACCCTGCACATTATTCAACGTGCCCCATCCCCTCCTCTTCGAAAAAGGATTCGAAGAGAAAAGTCAAGGCATACCGATCGGAGCCGATCGGTGCACCGGGACATATAATCAGGAATAAAATAGTAAAATATCGATTATCGTACAGACCCGGAAATTTGAGAAAACGACCGTTATTTTTTATATTTGTGGCTCTGGAATGCATTTTTAACACATTCGGTTCCAAATATATAACATTCGGTCACTTTATAACCTTTCGGATATGACAATCGAAAAACTGGACGGAACTTCGCCTCGCCTCTACACACTCGTC
>ERZ773208.1672-NODE-1672-length-16815-cov-4.082995_pt1 | contig 16815 bp, 13 predicted proteins | sample MGYA00581006_ERZ773208 | MGnify/ENA primary metagenome ERZ773208 (study PRJEB29015, sample SAMEA2737793) | human gut metagenome | biome: human gut; feature: human-associated habitat; material: faeces | place: China | collected 2012 ... | reverse complement strand
TTTCACGGCAACGACCGTCTGCCGGAACACAAGCATTTCCTGAAATGGCTCCTGGAACAAATCGCTGAACAAAAGCCCGATGCTCTCCTCATCGCAGGAGACATCTTTGATAACGGAAATCCATCGGCAGCGGCACAGACCGTTTATTACGAGTTTCTTGCCGATGCTACCCAACTGTGCCCTAACATGCAGGTCATCATTACCGCCGGCAACCACGATTCCGCCAGCCGACTGGAGGCTCCCCGTCCGCTACTCACCCGATACCACGTGGAAATAAGAGGAAACGTAAGGAAAATCTGGAAGCAGGGAGAAAGCGAGGACGATGATAAAACCGGCGGACATTGGATCTATTCCTTCGATGACCTCATCATCCCCGTAACCAACGAGGAAGGAGAAGAAGTCATCATCCTCGCCGTACCTTTCCTAAGAAGCGATGTGGTGCAGAACGCCAGCTACTCGCAGGGAGTCAACGACTTTCTGAGAGAACTGACGGCTGAGGCTCGAAAGAAACACCCGGGCAGGAAGTGCATCATGATGGCACACATGTACGCCAAGGGTTCGGATATCGCCAAGAAGGATGCGAGCGAGAAGATTATTATCGGCGGACAGGAGGAAGTGGACCTGGAAGGATGGAACGAACATCCTGACTATATGACTTGCGGACACATCCACAAGCGGCAACATATCTGGAACACCGACTGGGCAAGATATACGGGAAGTATCCTCCCGATGTCGTTTGCCGAGAAAGACTACACTCACGGCATCGACCTCATCACCATAGAACACGGAGAAGAGGATGAAGGAAAGGAAACCGGCAAGAGCAAGGAATGGAAAGTAGATTTCCTGGAATACAAGCCTCAGCACGCCCTCCGCATCCTGCCCGAAGATGAGGAGGAACTGACCTTCAAGAAATGGCAGAAGCTCATCAATTCTGAACTCTCGGAGAGAACTGACGGCGAACTGAGCGACCATTTCGACTACGTGATGCTGAAGGTGAAACAGGAGAAACTATCGAGCGATGACATCAAGGAACTGGAGAAACTCGTCAACGAAAAGGATGCCGTGCTCTGCAAAATCCAGCGCATCATCCCGCAACTGGACCTCTCCACCATCCAGGGTTCCCAGCACATCACCAGCATAGAAGACATCATCAACCGTCCTCCGCTCGACACGCTGAAAGAAGCCTTTGCCATCAGACACAACGCTCCGATGAACGAAAGACAGGAGAAAATGTTATCCGATTTATTAACGACATCATCATTATGAAATTCCTACAACTCGAAATACTCAACCTCGCTTCGCTTGACAAACAGGGAGGTGAGGTCATCAACTTTGAAGAAGGTGCCTTAGGCGAGAGTACCATCTTCAGCATCGTAGGTCCGACGGGAAGTGGCAAGTCTACCCTACTAGATGCCATCTGCCTTGCCCTCTACAACCGCGCCCCTCGCTACCCCAGGAAGAAAGGAGACAAGAACCAGAACATCGAGATTTTCGGAGCAGCCGATGCCAGCGAAAGTAACCGTCTGGCTCCTACCGACAGCCGAAACATCCTGACACGTGGCAAGAAAGAGGGCTACAGCAAACTCACCTTCCTTGTCAACAATGGCAGCATCTACCGCGCAGAATGGCACGTCAGATTCCAGAGAGTGCGCTACGAGAACGCCAAGACTGCGCTTTATAAAATCACGAGAAACGGAGAAGAGATAACAGAGGAAGCTGCCGACTGGAACGAGCTGCCGAACATCATCGGACTCGACTACGACCAGTTTCTCCGTACCGTACTCATCGCCCAAGGCTCGTTTGCCAACTTCCTGACGGCAAAGGAAAACGAACGGTACGAACTCCTGGAAAAACTCATCGGATGCGAGGAAACTTATACGAACATCGCTACTGAAATCAAGAAGGCGAAAGACCAGGCGACGGATGCCTACAACCAGATGGCTGCATCGGTGGAAACCGTAAAACAGAACCTGCTAAACGATGAAGAACTCGCCCAACTGAAGGAGGAAATCGACCGGTTGGAAAAGGCTGAGAAGGAACTCGACAGCCAGTTGCAAGCCATCTCGAAAGACCTGCAATGGTTTGAGGAAAACGATAAGCAAATCAAGCAAATCACTATCTGCCAGACAGATATGGAGCAAGCGGCAGATGCCATTAAAGCGATGCAAACCCAGATTCTCCGTCTGCAGTTGCACGATGAAGTACAGCCAGCCGTCAACCTGCTGCAGGAAGTAGAGCGACAGACGCAAAGCATCCACGAGCAGGAAGGAAACATCCTGAAAGCGGAAGGAAACATCAAAAGTCAAGAGTCTGCCATCAGCGAAAGCGAGAAAACTCTCACCAGTCTGAAGGAAGCAGTCAGCAAGGCACAGGAACAGCTGGAAAAGGCCCTGCCGGTCATCGCTGAAGCAAGGGCGCTGAAAACAAAAATAGAAGCGGCTATGCCGAATCTGAAAGAAAAGAAAGAGGCATTGGAGTTGGCTCAGAAAGAGAATCAAACTGCCCAGAAAGACGTGGAGGAAAACGCCCGAAACATCCAAAAATGGGAAGCAGAAACGGAGAAAGCGAACCTTGCCCTCAAAGCGACAAAGGAAGAGATTGCCAAGCAGAAACAGGTTCTGCACGAAGCGACGCAAGCCGCTGAACAGGCTTGGGAGAAGGAAAGAAATAAGACTGCCGGAGAGAATATAGAGGAACTGCAGAGCCATAAATCGGCAGCCGAAAAGAAACTGCAGGATGTCCAGCAAGCCATCAAGGTTGTGGCTCATCTCGATGCTGCCACAACAGAAAAGCAGAAGAATGAGGAGCGCATCCTGGTCTTGGGCAAAAGAAACGCAGAGATAGATGAAGCCCTGGGCAAGTTGACCATCGAGGCGCTGACCCAAGAGACCCTGACGCTGAGAAATGCCTATACCCTCATGGTGAGTGAGAAATGGGAGATTCATCGTGCCAACCTGACCGAAGGCAAACCTTGTCCGCTCTGTGGCAGCACGACTCATCCTTATCATACCGACAACAGACAGTTTGAGGAAGCCACCACGGAACTCTCGCAACTTCTGAAAGCCAAGGAGAATCTGCTGAAACTGCAGCAGAAAGAGGAGAAGGATCTTTCCGGCGAGAGAAAACAGAACGATGGCGAAGTACAGACGCTCCAGAAACAACAGGAAAAGCTGTCGGGAGAAATCGCAACTTACGAAGAGGAATGGAAGGCGCTCATCGCCCAATATCCAAAGATTCCGAAGGCTGAGGCAGAACTGAAATCGCTCTTGCCTATCTATGAAAACAAGGCGAAGGATGCGAGCAGCAAACTGAGCCTCTTTAACAAGATTCAGAAAGAGATAGAACGGCTGACCCAACTCAAGGATAAGGCTGTAAAGGATGAAGCTGCGTATGAAAGCAAGGCTTCTACTATACTGAACAAAGCTCAAGAAAACACTTCAACCTGCGTCACAAAACTGGCTGAGCAGAAAGCACTTACCACCAACCTCATCTCACAACAAAAGAGTAAGGAGGAGGCTTACGGGAAAGCCCTTCAGGCATGGAATAGTACCAAGAAGGAAATGGAGGAATGGCAGGAGAAATACAAACAGATTCTGAATGGAGAAGAACCTGATGCGGCAGAACAAAGACTGACAGCAGCAAAGGATGAGGCAACGAAAGCAGCTGATACTCAGAACGAGAACATCAACAAACTGAAGGCGGAACTCGCCAACAGTAAAGGTTCGCATCAAACCATGCTGTCTCAGAACAAAACGATGAAAGAGAATCTGCAAGCGAAGGAAAAGGAACTCGACTTTTGGATTGAGGAATACAACAAGCAGCTTGAAGAAAAGAGCATCGAAGGAAAAGACTCCGAAGAGAAAGGCATCGAGGAAAGAAGTATCGAACCAAGCCTTATCGACCGAAATACCATCCGGGAGATGCTTCACTCTGCCGAAGACTGGAATGCTATCCGACGAGAAAAGGACGAAAAGGAGAAAGCCGTGGCTTCAACCACCGCCCTTTACCAGAGCGCAGAAAAGGCGCATCAGCAGCATTTGGAACATCAGCCTGCCAAGTCCCGGGATGCTCTCTTAGCCATTCAGCAGGAGTATCAGGAGAGAAGCCAGCGCAACGAACTGATTGCTGCCAACGCCAGGATGCAGAACCATCAGGAAGCCATAAAGCAGTTGGGTGACAAGGCTGAGGCTCTGAATCTCGTGACACAGGAAAAGGACGACTGGACAGCCATCACAGATGCTATCGGAGCAGACGGAAAGACGCTGCGCAAGATAGCTCAATGCTATACGCTCAGTTTCCTGATAGCGCACGCCAACCAGGAAATCAGAAAGTTCAACAGCCGTTACGAACTGCAGCAGGTAAAGCATTCGCTGGGCATCCGAGTCATCGACCACGACCGTGCCGACGATATCCGAGACACCACCTCCCTATCAGGTGGCGAAACCTTCATCGTGAGTCTCGGTCTTGCCTTGGGCCTGTCGGCATTATCCTCCCGCAACATCTCCTTCGAGAACCTGTTCATCGACGAAGGCTTCGGAACCCTCGACCCTGATACCCTCGCCACCGTCATCGATTCCCTCGCCATGCTGCAAAGTTCGCAAGGCAAGAAGGTGGGCGTCATCAGTCATACCGACACGATGAGCGAGCGCATCACCACCCAGATAAGGATTATCAAGAATGGCAACTCCGGCAGCAGCCATATCGAGATCTATCCGTAACAGAACGAAATATCTGACGATAGCAAGTTATGCTCTGAATAACTCCAAACCATTCGAGTTACTTTAGAAAGCACTTGCTATCGTACAGAAATATATGTATATTATAATACGTTTTATACGTCATTCATTCAATACTACCCAATAACCATTCTTGCGACCTCCTTCACGTTTCAAGACCTGAAATTCTTCCTGTAAAGACTTTAGTTCCTGAGAAATCTTTCTTGCAGATATGCCCATCTTTCTTGCTAATTCTGGTATTGTTAACTTAGCATTCTCAGACAACGCCCCCATGATAAGCATCTGTAATTCAGACAGTTCTTTCTTGCATTCTTTCTTGCATTCTTTCTTGCATTCTTTCTTGCATTCTTTACCAATAGGCACACCGATATAGTCTAAATTACATGGTATATCTATTAAGAAATATGTACGTTCCTCATCGGTCTCAATTATTGCACGAGGCGAACCGTTTTCCTGCAACTTCTGCTGAATAGTAGGAATCCCCGTAGCTCTACCCTCTGTCAAATTCAATTCCTTTAAGAACTCTCCCAATCGGCGGTTTGTGTATCGACGAGAACGAAGCATACGAGCTTCTTTTATAGCCTGCATAGATATTGTGTGATTAGGTCCTCCAAAATTGAGAATACTAATCTTATCTGGTTCAATAGTTACCTCAACAGGTTCTCTTTCAATATAACTGCGATGATAAAGGCTGTTTACGACAGCTTCTTCCAAAGCTTGATAAGGATAATTATATGTAACAACGGAACGTTCTGTATTCTCTGGCTTATGAATTGTCTTCTGAATAATATTTGTCTTGAGATAATTCATCGTATCACGAATCATCTTAGGCACACAACCCCTTATCGGTGCAACCTCTATCATATTATCAGGATCTTGTAATCTCCCCTTAGGGAATATCACGATTTCAACCTGGGTCATTTTGAAGAATTTCTCAGGATGCTCACAGAACATCATCGCAGCAACATTCTTGACCTTGAAGCCTTCTGGTGTAGTTTCCAACAAGTCCATTTGGTCAAGAACTATTTTCAAGTTTTCACCCGATAGATCTTGATCAGCCAAATCACTACCTACTTCAACAAGAAAGTCTCTCAACAAAGTAGCCGAAATATCCCTAAGACTTATCTGATCATTGCCACGGTCGTCAAAAGGAGTACGATTAGCCAAATTTATCAGCTCACGTTCATACTCATCTTTCGGCACAATGCTACTACTATTATAGCGGATATAATAGTTGAAGTCCTTCTGCTTTGCAGTAATACGATCAGGCACCTTATATGGACGGCGTTCTCCTGCCGTCACTTTGATTACAAGAATAGTCTTGCCATCAACCTCTTCAATGAAAAGACGAGGTTGATAGTATGGACGGATAAGATTATTGTAACCAACCATATCCTTCTCTATCTGTTCTATCAAATTAGGATTAACACCTAAAACAGGACGAACAGCATGACCGCGTTCTTCCTTTACACCAACAATGATATACCCACCACCAGTGTCTTCAAAATCATTGGCAAAGGCACAGATGCTACGATATATTGTATCTGGATTCCAACCTTCCTTGTATTCAAGCTGGTTGCTTTCTACTGCACTTCCACTAAGAAGGCTTTCTATATTTATCGGTAATGCCATGATTTATTAATTTTATATCGTACAAATATACTCTTTTTATTTGATACTAACAACTTCTTTATAATTATTTAGCAATAAAATGAAGATACTATTTTAATTGGTCTATACCAATTACACCTTATTATATATAGGACACATATCCTTATCCATCATACATACCATACGTTTGGCAGCCTTATACCAAATGTATGGTATGTTCTTTACTCCCTGTATGGTAGTCTTTTTACACCCCATGTGGTATTGCCCAAGTGGGGAAATCGCAGTACCTTTGCACCCAGAAAATAATAATAAAAAAAGACATAGATTATGGACAATAAGACTATCAAACATCTCAAGGAACTGGAGGCAGAATCTATCTACGTGCTCCGCGAAGTAGCTGCCCAGTTCGAGCGTCCAGTCATCCTCTTCTCGGGTGGCAAGGATTCTATCGTGATTACATATCTCGCCTACAAGGCTTTCTATCCGGCGAAGATTCCATTCCCGCTGTTGCACATCGACACAGGACATAACTTCGAGGAAACCATCCAGTATCGTGATGAATTGGCGAAGAAACTCGGAGCCGAACTCATCGTGGGCAGCGTGCAGGAAAGCATCGACAAGGGAAGAGTGAAGGAGGAAACGGGTTATTATGCATCCCGCAATAAACTGCAGACCACTACCCTGCTCGATACCCTGGAAGAATATAAATTCGATGCAGCCATCGGTGGTGCAAGAAGAGATGAGGAGAAGGCACGTGCCAAGGAACGTTTCTTCAGTCATCGTGACGAGTTCGGACAATGGAACCCGAAGAACCAGCGCCCTGAGCTCTGGAACATCTTCAACGGCAGAAAGAACATGGGCGAACACTTCCGTGTGTTCCCTATCTCCAACTGGACGGAGATGGATGTATGGCAGTATATCTTCCTGGAAAACATCCCGATGCCTTCGCTCTACTTCACCCACGAAAGAGAGGTATTCAACCGTGACGGACAATGGCTCGCAGCCCTGCCTTGCATCAAGCGCAAGCCTACAGAAGAAGTGGTAAAAAAGCTGGTTCGCTGCCGCACCATCGGTGACATTACCTGCACCGGACTCACGGAATCGAAGGCGACTACCGTAGCGGATATCATCGACGAGATTGCTTCTACACGTGTGACAGAACGTGGAGGAAGAGCCGATGACAAGCGAAGCGAAACGGCAATGGAAGACCGCAAGAAGGCGGGATACTTCTAATTTTCAATGTTGAATGTTAAATGTTGAATGTTGAATTAGCATAGCAGTCATATACAGCAAACAACTTAACACTTAACATTTAACACTTAACATTTAACACTTAACATTTAAATCAAGGTGAAGGTGAGGGCGCTAGCCCATTTAACATTTAACACTTAACATTAAAAGAAACATGGATAGAGGTTATTTAGATATGGAGCTGCTCCGCTTCTCTACTGCGGGCAGCGTGGACGATGGAAAGAGTACTTTGATAGGAAGATTGCTTTATGACAGCAAGTCGATTTTCGAAGACCAGTTGGAGGCGGTGGAGGCTGCTAGCAAGAGCCGCGGTAATGAGGAAGTGAACCTGGCTTTGCTCACGGATGGTCTCCGTGCTGAGCGTGAACAGGGCATCACCATCGATGTGGCTTACCGCTATTTCGCCACACCGAAACGCAAGTTTATCATCGCCGATACTCCGGGACATATTCAGTATACCCGCAACATGGTAACGGGTGCTAGTACTGCCGACCTGAGCATCATCCTCATCGATGCACGTCATGGCGTACTGGAGCAGACCGTTCGCCACAGCTATATTTCTTCGTTGCTCGGCATACCACATATCCTGGTGGCTATCAACAAGATGGACCTGGTTGATTTCAGTAAAGATGTATACGACAAGATTGTTGCCGACTACAAGAAGATGTCGGAGGCATTGGATATCAAGAACGTGGTGTTTATCCCTATCAGCGCCAAGGATGGCGACAATGTGGTGAACAAGAGCGATAAGACTTCTTGGTATGAGGGACCCACCCTGCTGAGCGCTCTGGAGACGGTTCCGGTAGGTCATAAGACGGTGAGCGATTTCTTCCGTTTCCCTGTACAGTATGTGATTCGTCCTATCAGCAGCCAGTTCCCTGACTACCGTGGTTATGCGGGCAGAGTAAGCGGCGGCATCATCCGTCCGGGCGACAAGATAAGAGTATTGCCATCGGGCACGGAGAGCACCGTGAAGAGCATCGACTTCGTAGAGGAGCACTTGGAGGAGGCTTATGCCCCTATGAGCATTACTCTGACGCTGAACGACGACATCGACATTTCGCGTGGCGATACCCTCGTGAAGGCAGATGAGAAGCAGCCTAGCATCGAACAGGATATCACGCTGGATGTATGCTGGTTCAACGAGCGCCCTGCTGCCGTAAGAAACAAATACGTAATCCGTCAGGCCACCTTCGAAACCCAGGGTTTGATTCGCAGCATCAACTATCGCCGCAATATCAACACCTTGGAGAAGGAAGAGGGTGTATCGGAATTGAAGATGAACGATATTGCCGAAATCACCATCCACACCGCCAACCCATTGGTATTCGATAAATATACGGAGAATAAGGTAACAGGCAGCCTCATCTTCATCGACCCGGATACGAACGAAACAGTGGGAGCAGGACTTATTAAATAATGTTGAATGTTAAATGTTGAATGTTGAATGTTGAATGTTCAAAGTAATATAGAGTAATCATAAAGTTCAAAGTTCAATGATCAAAGTTCAAAGTAATATAAAGGATTTGGTTCCGGAACTCAATAAGAAATTCAGCGATGCGCCTGCCGAGGATATTGTCGGTTATTTCCTTCAGGCATTCAAAGGGCGCATCGCTCTTTCTTCTTCCCTCAGCATCGAGGACCAGACGCTTACCGACATCATCGTGAAGATAGATAAATCTGCCCGCATCTTCACACTCGATACAGGCAGACTCTTCCCGGAGACCTACCAGCTCATCGACAAGACCAACATGACCTACGGCATCAACCTGGAAGTGTTCTTCCCAAACTATGAGGCGGTGCAGCAGATGGTGAAGGAAGAGGGCATCAACCTCTTCTATAATTCGATAGAAAGCCGACACCGCTGCTGCCAGGTAAGAAAGCTGGAACCGCTGAAGCGGGCGATGCAGGGACTCGACGTATGGATCTGCGGATTGAGAAAGCAGCAGAGCGTAACCCGCAAGGATATGCAGGTAGTGGAATGGGACGACATTCATAACCTGATTAAGGTGAACCCGCTCATCAACTGGAGCGAAGAGGATGTGGAGCAGTATGTAAAGAAGCACCATGTTCCTTATAACAAGCTGCAGGACAAGGGTTATCCGAGCATCGGTTGCCAACCTTGTACAAGGGCCATCAAGCCAGGCGAGGATATCCGAGCCGGAAGATGGTGGTGGGAATCGCCGGAACATCGAGAATGCGGATTGCATCAGAGAAGCTAGGTTTTAAGTGAAGAACGAAGAGTGAAGAATTCAAATGTTTTAGGAAGGGAATGAGCATGAAGAATTTAATCATCAATATATTGGAAGCAGCAGCCTTTCTGCTGCTGGGATTGGGCGTTAGCCTGCTTGGATAATAAAATACGAGTATGGATTATAGAATAGCAAAAGATAAGATAGCAGGACAGGTGATGTTTCTCTTGACCATCGCCTCCATATTCCTGGTAATCATCATGGCGGTGGGACTGTTTATCAAGTCGGAGCCGATATTGAGCCAATATAACCTGTGGGAACTCCTCACAGAGAGCAACTGGCGACCGATGGAAGGCAAGTTCGGATTCCTGCCCTTCCTCGCCGGCACCTTCTGGTGCACGGCACTCGCCATTCTCATCGCCCTCCCCATCTCCCTGCTCATGGCCATCTATCTCACGGAATACGCCCACCGCAGCATCCGGAAATACGTATATCCGCTGCTCGATATTCTTGCCGGATTGCCTTCCGTCATCTATGGCGTATGGGGGAGCCTACTCATCGTGCCTTGGGTTTCGAAACATGTTGCTCCCCTCTTCGTGGAATTTTCTTCGGGATATACGGTTCTGGCGGGCGGCATCGTATTGAGCGTGATGATCATCCCGCTTCTGGTGAGCCTGTTTATGGAGATATTCGATAACATATCAACAGATTTGAGAGAAGCTTCGCTCTCGCTGGGCGCTACGCAATGGCAAACCATCAAGCATGTTGTGCTGAGGAAGGCACGACCGGGAATGATTGCCGCTGTAGTCTTGGCACTGAGCCGAACACTAGGCGAAACGATAGCTGTACTGATGGTGTGCGGAAACCTCGCCATCGTTCCGGGAAGCGTGCTCGATGCCTGCTATCCGATACCGGCACTCATCGCTAACAATTATGGTGAAATGCTTTCAGTTCCGCTTTATGACAGCGCCCTGATGTTTGCCGCCTTCCTGCTGTTTTTCGTGGTCGTTATTTTGAATCTCGGGTCGAGAATCGTGCTATTAAAGGTAAAAGAGTAAAAAGGGTAAAAGAGTAAAAAAAGGCTTATGAAATACTTGGAAGAAAGAATCGTGAAATTACTGATGCTCGGGTCGATAGGCATTGTGGGCTTCTTCGTACTGAGCGTTCTCTGGACCATCTTTAGGCGAGGCTTTCCTGTGCTCTCCTGGGAGATGGTGAGCCAGTTGCCTAGCGGCGGGTTCTATCTGGGCGGCAAGGGCGGCTTCCTCAATGCCATTGTGGGCAGCCTTTATATCGTGGGCGGCTCTACCTTGCTCGGTCTTCTTATCTCGCTGCCCGTGGTATTCTATATGAATGTATATCTCAAACCCAACTCAAAATTCGGATACATCGCCCGTCTGGCTTATGATACCCTCTTCGGAATTCCGAGCATCGTATATGGCTCCTTTGCCTTTACGGTGATGGTTTGGCTGGGCATCAGGGCATCGCTGGGCGGAGGTATTCTCGTCACCACCCTGCTCATCGTTCCGATACTCATCCGTTCGATGGACGAAGTGGCGAAGACGATTCCGCAGGAGATATTCGATTCCTCCTACAGTCTGGGTGCCACGAGGATAGAAACTATCGGTGTGGTACTGAGACAGATAGCCCCAGCCATCGCCACTGCCACCTTATTAAGTATCGGCAGAGCCATCGGCGATTGTGCCGGAGTGATGTTTACGGCAGGATTCTCCGATCATATTCCTCATGGACTGAACCAGCAGGCAGCCACCCTCCCATTGAGCGTGTTCTTCCAGTTGAGCGCGCCTCAGGAGGATGTTCAGAACAGAGCCTACGCCGCTGCTGTGGTACTCACCATTATCGTATTGGTATTGAGTTTCGGAGGCAGGTTCATCATGAGTCATTTCTCGAAGAATAAAATATAAAACAAAAAGGTGTGTCAGAAGGAAATTATTCTCTTCAGGCACACCTTGTTTCATTTTCCATTGAATCGAACCCTATACCTTATTTCCCTCTTTTGGGAAAACCACGGTTGGCTTGAAGGTCTTAGCCTCCTCAAAGTCCATCAGGGCATAAGCGATGATGATGACGGTATCTCCCACCTGCACCTTGCGGGCTGCAGCACCGTTCAGGCAGATACAACCGCTGCCACGCTCACCCTTGATAATATAGGTCTCCAAGCGCTCACCATTGTTGTTGTCTACAATCTGAACCTTCTCGCCTGCTATCAGATTAGCAGCGTCCATCAAGTCCTCATCGATGGTGATGCTACCCATATAATTCAGGTTAGCCTCAGTTACGGTCACACAATGGAGCTTACTCTTCAATACTTCTATCTGCATTGTTCTGTTATTACTTGATCTGTTACGGATTAAACTTAATAAAGAATATCTATCGAGGAATTATCCCTTATACTTGATATGGTCGATGAGACGGATAGGAGTCTTACCGCAATAAACGGTGATGCAACCTACCACATAGGCACTATCCTCCCATGAAGAAACATCCTGCAGGCTGTCGCCATCCACAATCTGGAAATACTCTACCTCCAGACCCTCTACAGCATTGATGTCGGCAACCACCTTATCGTGAGTTTCCTGTACGGTATGAGTCTTGGCATACTCCACACTCTCCTTCAGAGCCTTATAGATGTTTGGCGCAATGGCACGCTCATCAGGAGCCAGCAAAGTATTACGGCTGCTCTTAGCCAAACCATCCTCATCACGGATGATAGGACACTCCACAATCTGCACATCGCTGTTGATGTACTTCACGAGCTGCTTGATGACAGCAATCTGCTGCCAATCCTTCTCACCGAAATAAGCACGGGTTGGTCGAACGATATAGAAAAGACGGCTCACTACCTGACATACACCATTGAAATGACCCGGACGCTTGGCACCCTCCATCACGGTAGAAACAGGTGGAAACTCGAAGTGGCGTGTATCTGGTGTAGGATACATCTCCTTCACCGATGGTGCAAACACATAGTCAGCACCACAAGCCTCCAAGAGCTTGCAGTCAGCATCGAGGGTACGAGGATAGCGATCCAAGTCACCCTGATCATTAAACTGTGTAGGATTCAGGAACACAGAAACTACAGTCACGCCATTTTCCTTTACACTGCGCTTAACAAGAGAGGCGTGACCCTCATGCAGCGCACCCATAGTTGGCACAAGGCCGATTTCCTTTCCCTCCTTACGACACATGAAGAGTTCGTTCTGGAGGTCAACAATCTTATTGAATACTTTCATCGTCATAATCTGTTTTCGGGTGCAAAATAACAACTTTTTTCTCAAATGAGAAAGAAAAAACCTAAAAATATGCGAATTATTGCCGAAAATAATGAATTTCGGAGAAAAAATGCCCCTATTTGAAGTTTTTTTTGTACCTTTGCACGTAATTCGTAAGAATAAAATTTAAATTTTATGGCAAAAAAAGTATTATTTATCAATCAGGAGATCGACCCATACGTAGCCGAGTCTCACATGTCAATCATGGGACGCGAACTGCCTCAGAAGATGCAGGAAGCAGGTTTTGAGATCCGCACCTTCATGCCTAAGTGGGGCACCATCAACGAGCGTCGCGGACAATTGCACGAGGTCATTCGCCTGTCTGGTATGAACCTTATCATAGATGATACAGACCATCCGCTGATCATCAAGGTTGCATCTATACCAACAACACGACAGCAGATTTATTTCATCGATAATGACGACTATTTCAAGAGCCGCCAGATGGGCACCGATGAAAACGGAAAGGAATATGCCGACAACGGAGAAAGAGCTATCTTCTTTGCACGTGGTGTATTGGAAACCGTAAAGAAGCTCCGCTGGCAGCCTGACGTAATCGTCTGCCAGGGTTGGGCTAGCGCAGTAGTACCATTCTATGTAAAGACAGCCTACAGCGAAGAGCCTTCATTTGCAGAATCAAAGGTAATTACCGCTCTCTATACCAACGAACTCAAGGGTGAATTGGGTACCAACTTCAAACGTTGCGTTGCCTTCCGCGATGCCAAGTCTGAACTGCTCGACGGCTATCAGGACGACTTCGACTTCATTGAGCTCGGCAAACTCGCCATCGACTATAGCGACGGTGTGGTAGAAGGTGAAGAAGAAGCTACCCAGATTCTCTTTGATTATGCGAAGGAGAAGAACAAGCCTGTACTGACTTATCCGGGAGAAGATATCCAGGAGCCATACGCAGACTTCATCAACAAGGTTTGTCCTGACGCAGAATAAAATTCCGACAACAGAGACACATACATACAAGGATAATGAAAATTTTAAGACTCTTAACAGTATTAGTAATAGCAGCGCTTACTTTCGCTGCATGTGATGATACCACCGAGGGAATTGGTGGTAGCATCACTAATAAGATAGACAACATTAACATTTCTAACTCAGCGTTCAATGTTACCACAAAGTCTATAGTAGCAGATTCCGTATTGAGCCGCAACAACACGGGGCTCATCGGAAAAATGAAAGATCCGGAAACCGGCAACTATGTAAAGGGCGACTACATGACCCAGTTGAGCGTACTGCCTACTTTCTCTGTAGATACAGTTGCCATCAAGCAAGCCAACAACGGCTCTATTGAAGCTTATGGTTGCTACTTGTTGATTTCATATATTGCCAACTATGGTGATACTATCGCCCCTATGAAGCTCACAGCCTACGAGATGACCAAGCCAATGGCAGAAGATCAAGAGTATTACTCTAATTATGATGCTTTCAAAAACGGCTGGGTAAGCGAAAGCAATCAGCATTGGAGTTGCAATTACAACTTGAGCAACACATCAGATGTAAAGAACTTCCAGATTAGTTTGGACAAGCCATATACCAAAGATGATAAGACTTATAATAACTACGGCTCATACATTCTGCAGACATACGCAAAGCATCCAGAGTACTTCAAGACCAACTACAAGTTCCTGCACAATGTTTGTCCTGGCTTCTATATCAAGAATGTAGGTGGTACAGGTAACATGGCTAAGATATGGAATACAGAGCTCATCTTCCAATACAAACGCCCAACCAAGACAAAAGATGGTAAAGATAGTATCATAGTAGTCTCCAACCATTTCGATGGTACAGAAGAGGTATTGCAGCTCAACAAGATTGAGAATGATACCAAGAACTTGGAGAAGTTGGCAAGTCAGGATCAGGAGAAATGTACTTATCTCAAGTCGCCGGCAGGTATCTTCACCGAGGTTACCCTCCCTATCGAAGACATCATGAAGGGACATGAGAAGGATACGCTCAACACAGCTACCATCTCTTTCCCACGACTCAACAATGACAACGAAGACAACCCATACAACTTTGCTACACCAAGCACCATCCTGATGGTTCAGAAAGACAGTTTGCAGTCGTTCTTCGAAAAGAGCAAGTTAGCAGATAGCCGTACTTCTTATACGGCAAGCTACAGCAGTACCGGCTCCTACAAGAATGCCTATACATTCCAGAATATCGCCAACCTGGTTTCTGCCATGTATAAGAACAAGGGCAAGGGGGAAAACTGGAATAAAGTAGTACTGGTTCCTGTAAACGTCATCACAACCACACAGGGCTATACTACCGTCATCTCCAAGATTAATCACGATATGTCACTCGCTTCTACCCGACTGAAAAGAGGTGTAATAACCACCGACAGCAACGGCAAGGAGACAAGTCCTATACAGATAAAGGTGATTTACAGTAAGTTTAAAGAAGAATAAGCATTCATAACGCAAAGTAAAAAAGGAAACGAAACATGGCTGATAATTTTTTGGAGCGTCATCGCGAAGAATACGAAATACGCAAGGCTGCATGGCTCAAGAAAAAGAAACTATTCATGAAGTCAGGCAAGAAACAGAAGCCCCAGACACAGATGCCACGTCCTGAAGACGAAGCGTTATAAACACGACAATATTCAGAATCCTGAGAAAGAGGGTGTATCATAAAGCATTTGAATGTTTATGATACACCCTCTTAACTTTGCCGGTTAATCCTTAAAAACCGCCGCATAAATACAATAAAAGCCATTTAATACAAAATAAAGCAAAATTAATTTGGAATTTACCCATTTTTTTTATATCTTTGCATTGTGAACTTAAAAGTATTTAATATTAAACAGACAAAAAGCAATAAAATAAAAATAATCAAGATATTAGTAGAGATACAGGTCTATGGGTTTAACTTTTCTAAGAACTTGCATTTAAGAATACAAGATATTTGCAGGAAACAAGTTACTTGCAATATATGAGATACTTGGTTTATGTTTATAGATAATGGAGAAATTACTCTCATAAAGAATTTGTTTTTAAGTTTAAACAAAAATGCTAAAGTTAGATGTTAGTAATTATAAGTCCCCGTAGTGACCGTGAGGCTACTGCGGGGACGCTTTTTCAATTTATAGTATATAGAAACAAAAAGGGCAAGACCAGAGATGGTCTTGCCCAATCTATTTTTATAACTCTTTATATATATTATAAGATTCTACCTGTAAGAGAGAACTTCAAAACAGGATAAACCTTCAAGTCTTTTACGAACTTAGAGAGATCATCCTCGCCAGCATCTTCCAATGCCTTATTGATATCTATCTCGTTACCATTCTGGTAAACCTTGAGCTTGCCCATGAACTGGCAACCCAACTCAAAGCGGCAACCGATACGGTTCTTAGGAACCAGACGGCCGAAACCTAAACCGAGGTATGGACGAACATTCTTGCAACGGATATCGCCCTGAAGGTTATAATTCTCATCGAGCTCCAAATTGTAACCACCCAAGTTGGCTGATATAGCCTTACGGAACTGTTGCTCCAAAGTTTGATTATTTTTCAAGTATTCATTAGAGAATTTACGAAGTTCATCACAAGAACCGGTAACCTCAGCAATCTTCTCACCACCAATAGACAAACCAGCAGCTATAAAGAACTTGCTGCCACCACCGAATGGATACAGATTAGCCTTTACATTAAAGGTGGTACGGTCGAATGAGCCTTCTGCATGAATGGTTGCACTGGATGGGTACTGAACATTAGGT
>ERZ773208.1668-NODE-1668-length-16848-cov-3.346811_pt1 | contig 16848 bp, 15 predicted proteins | sample MGYA00581006_ERZ773208 | MGnify/ENA primary metagenome ERZ773208 (study PRJEB29015, sample SAMEA2737793) | human gut metagenome | biome: human gut; feature: human-associated habitat; material: faeces | place: China | collected 2012 ... | reverse complement strand
AAAAAGATTACTGTAAAAAGCAGTTGGATTGGCACTACAAGATTACTTGGTGAAAGTTATTTAAAGATTTTAAATAATACGGAAGATACTTTAGTTAATAATCCTTATTTATCAAGTTTAATACTTACGGGAGGTAGTGGTACTGGAAAAACAAGAGTTCTGACAGAATGTAAAAATATCTTCTTAAAAAAAGGCTATCGTATTGTTAGTTTATCCGGACAAAAGAATTTTTCATCCCATTATCTTATAAAAGAATTAATTGCTTTTCTTTATGAAATTCCTAGTGACGAGATATTAGGTATGTTGGAGGAAAAATTGTTTTCAACAAAATCTAATAAAAATCTTTCACTAAATACTGATGCGGAAAAAGCAATTGAATTACTGAAAAAAATTGTAAGTAGCAATACGGAAGAATTATTACAGGAAGTATTGGATATGCATTCTGATATTCTATACGAAAAATTTTCAAAAAACAATAATGTATTGATAATAGATAATATTCAGTTTACTGGAAAAGCTTTTCAAAATTTTATTGAAGGCTATGTTTATTATGCACTAAATCAACAAAAAATAAACAAATCGGTGCTTATGCTGGCTTTTAATACTGATTATATAACCGAAAGAAGTTCTGAATTATTATATAATATTTTGCATTCAAACATAAAACATTGTCTTTCATATGAATTAACAGGGTTCAAGCAAAAAGAACAAGGGATTTTGTTTTTACAAGAATTAACAAGAACACATAATGATGAGAATATAGAGTTCTTTTCAGAAATAATCGATAAAATTTCATTAAATCCTTACTATTTATTTCAGACTACTAAGTATCTGGAAGAGTCTGAAATAATAGAAGTTTTACCAGATAAAACAGGGTATATTATATCTAATCTAGAAAAATATAGTATTCTTTCGGATATTTCTGATGGAATTGTAAATGTTTTAGAAAAGAGAATTCAATTTGTATATGATTATATATCGCATAGTAGACTTATGCTTATTTTCTCTATTGTTTACATTTTTGATTTTATTGACCAACAAGTAAGTTCGATTTTTCAAATTAGTATTGATGAATTAAATTACTTGTGTAAAAGAAAATTTTTAAAGATGAATTCGTCTGGTACTTATGTTTTTGATCACGATATCGTTCGTAATTTTTTTGCAAGACAATATCCAAAAAATAATCTAGATTGTTTAATCTGGTTAAAACAAAAAGGTGTTGAATCAGAGCTCAAAAAGTATCGAAATATACGCTTATTATATGAAATAGCTGTAGATAATAATGCTGATAGCATATTAAATTTTAGTAAAAAATTGTCAACTAATGTCATTCCTGAACGTATAGCTTCTTTATTTTACAATTGTTTATTAGATGCGTTTATTAAATTATTGGAATCAAAAAATTATAAAGGTATCTATATAAAATATATTCATAAAATTTGTACATATATCAGACAATATGATGGTTCATTAAAAGCGTGGCAACGTGCACGTCAGCTTTACGATATTATACAATCCTATTATCCAAATGCATTGTCCGAGGATATAAAATATTATCGTCCTTTTATTCATTTTTGTTGCGATATTGCAGTACAAACACACTTATATGATGAAGAAATTAAATTTATAAATGAAGTATTAGAAGAATGCAAAAATATTAATCCTAATGGAATTGAAAATAAAGACGAACTTAAGGTTCTCCAAGCAATTATGTATAATCGTTGGTATATTGCATATAATACTCAAAGTTTTAAAAAAACAATTGCTAGAAAAAGAAAGCGTCTTATGAAAAAGTCAAGAGCATATGGTGATGAAATTGTGGATAATAAAAAACGTGGACTTATTGAATATCTTAATAATTCCGATGAAGGATATAATTATTACGGATATCAAAGGAATAAGGAAAAATTACTTAATATTTGGGATAAGTGTATTATTGACATTCCTACGTTAGTTCCGGAAAAGACATTAAATTTTTATAGAAAAAAGGCACAATATGGATTAATAGAGCAGGATGCCGATAAAGTAGAAGATGCTATAAATAACGCAATGGATTATCTGGAAGACGGAGAGTATTCTCATGAGCCTGTTATCTTTAAAACATTTTTTTTGATGGCAGAAATTATGTCTAATATTCAACAAGATCCAGAAAAAAATTATTACTACAACAATAAGATTATTGACGATATTTTAAAAATGCAGAAACTTTTGAATAATCATAAGTTAGGGGATATATTACTTTTGAAAGGAGTAAATGCCTATTATGCTGGAAATAAAGAAGAGGTTTATTATTCGTTTAAAGAAGCCTATAAAAAGTATTCTTCAGGTGAAACATCTAGATATTGGATTAAAGAAAAATTGTTAATAGAAAATATTAAATATGCGTTTACCGTACTTGGGATATATAAAGCAGGATATAATATGTTATGTTTTCCAAGTGAATGCCATCAGCCAATATTGCTGTTTGAAAAAAATAATTTTTTGGCTAGTGGCATTCAACGTACTGGAGATTTGCACCTTAATTTACCATTGATTTAATTTAACATTTATGTTTTGCAATTAAGGGGAGTGACAAAATATTTCCATGACGGTCTACAACTAAGTCATGTTCTATATTTCGCATTTGGAACCATAGCTCATTATCAAATAATGAAACAAATGTATCAACAAAATATATAATCGGAGTGGACAAATCAATAAATTCAAAAGATGAATCGTTATATAAAACGATTTGTTCATTATCCCTTATAGAATTTGGTCTTTCAATAATATCAAGATATGTTATACCAAGGACTTCTTTTATCATTTGGTGGAAGGAGTCCTTATCATATAATGTTGTAAAATCAATCATTACATATTGATGAACGTTTAATGGATGTTCTTTTAAAAAAATTTCTGCACTTTTTTTATACCACTCAACATTATCGTATAGAATTTTAGAATAATCTTTCATTCCGTACATGCCTTTAGCATCTAAACGATAATAACTGAAATTAGACTTGGAATTGTTAGAATCAGTTCCACCTTTGTGATATGCAACGGCATTGGCAGATACCCATGTTTCATAACCAATATCTCTTAAACGAAAGCAATAGTCACAATCTGTGTATGAATAAGGAATATCTTCATCCATTCCACCAATTTTATTGTATAAAGTTTTTGTGGTCATCATAATAGCGCTACACACAGTCTGAACTTGTCTGTCTGTTTGAGCTAAAGGATGATTATAAAGTAGTCCCATCATAGTGTGAGCAGCATTATATTTTGAGTACATAATTCCATAATCAATAATACGGTTAGTTAATGGATTTACTAATTTTGCACCAACAACTCCTATTTTTTCTGAACTATTAAATGTATTAAGCAGTGCTTCGTACCAACCGTCCCACACAAAAATATCAGCATCAACAAATGTAATTATTTCTCCAGAACATTGCTCAACACTTATATTAAGCGCCTTAGGATATTGTAAGTTTTTATAGACTTTATAATATTTACACCTAGAATCAGTAATGTTTATATCAAGTTCGTTCTTATTTACATTATTACCAATAATAAAAATTTCTACATCTTTAGGTACCGTTTTTAATAGTCTGTTAAGACAGAATAACAACATATCCTTGTTTTTATGGTATGTAATAATAATAGATTGTTTCATATAATTTCTCCTCGTCTTCTGAATTTATTTATAGTAAAGATTTTCCGAAGATAATCCACTATTATCTTTCATTTATTTGTTTCTTTGTTTTAGTAATTGCAAATAATTATTGGTAAGTAGTAGTTTAAAAATATTTTCACTTACTTATATTTAGATATATGGTATACTTCAAAATAAGATAAGGTTGTAGCAGAATGTATTACAAAAGGTATAAACTACAATTTATAAAACGAATGAGGTAAGTGTTATGAAGAGGATATTTTATGGGGAAAGAGATTGTATAGACTATGTTAATCAAGGAAAATATGCATTTATGAATTGGAGATTTGGTAATGGTATGGGAGCGAGCGATAAAAATAATAAAAGTCAAGCTGTTTCTGATAATTATCAGTTAGGAAAAGGGTATTTAGGAAATGCTTTAGTTGAATTATATACTATTCTCGAAAATAAAAATCAAAATAGTGTGGCTGATATTTTGATTTTTCCGATTATGTTTTCCATATGGCATGGATTGGAGTTGTGGTTAAAAGGTAGTTTACTAGCTTTAGATATTATTTTTGAACAAAAAGGTAAATATAAAAAACATGATATTTGTGAGTATTATGACAAATTAAAAAAGGAACTAAGAAAAGAAAATTTAAATTTTGTATTAGATAAATCATTAAAAGATGTTGATAATATTATTTCGGAATTGAAACGCGTAAATGCTAATTTTGATTTTGCAAGATATTCATTTACTAGTCGCAGTGACTATCAATTCTATAATGCACCAAGGAATGATGATAAGCAATGGCAAAAGGAAAAGGATTCAAATGAAAAATCACAAAATATTGTACCTAATACATGTGTTGATATGGTATCATTATTTGAGTTAATATTAAATACATATGATTCGTTTGGGACTTTTGTAGAATGTTTAACTTATGTGTTGGAAAAAGGTGAAACTATAACAGACGAGGGGTATAGGGATTACTTAGACTCTATTAAAAAAACTAAAATGCTATTTGATGATGAAGATGATAATGAGGATGATAATGGCATACATATTTTGTTAAGAGAGATTTCATGATTCTTGAGTTAAAGTAGAAATTATTTATCGTTTGTTTAATAGACTATTACATAAAATATAAAGGAGATGAATAATATGTTTTTCTTTTTCTTTTTTGATGAACAGAGCATATATGAAAAAAAGATAGTAAAAGAGGCGTTTGAATTAGTATTAATTAGAAAAATAAAATCAGATAAATACTATGATATGAGTGAATTTATAAATCCTAAAAATAAAAAAGATTATATTATAGATATGTTGACTAAAATTCAAAGCCCAATAAAAGAATTGTTTAAAAATAGATATCCTAATATCGAAAACGCACTTGAGGAATGGAACATGTTTGAAGGTAGAACACTAGATAAAGAATATTCGTTGTCATATCAAGAAGCATGGAGCATTATTTATTGGATTTATAATTGCTATGAGAATAAAAAGCAAAGGGAAGAAGCTACAAAGAAAATGCTTGGTACAGTATGGAGTTTATACGATTTGGATGAACTTAAATTTTACAAATCATTCATTTATCTAAAGAATGAATTAGATATAAATACAATTAGTTCTGTAGCGGAGTTTTGTAGAGAATTGAAATATATCGAAAAAGAAGGAAATTCAATTTTCTATCGTGGACATTCTGATACCTCATTTTTACTATTACCATCAATTATGAGGAAAAAGGAATGGTATAAGCATGAGCAAGAAATTTATAATGAAATTATTATAGAATGTCCAGAAGAATTTAGTAAATTCAAAAATCATCTTGAATATTTGGTACATATGCAACATTATGGTATACCAACAAGATTATTGGATATTACAAAAAATCCCATTATATTTTGCTTGTGAAGATCTAAGTGATAAAAACGGAGAAATGATTGTATTTAGTGTTCCTAAAAATGAAATAAAGTATTCAAAAAGTGATACAGTATCAATATTGTCTTGCTTATCCGTATTTGATGAAGTGGAAAAAGGAGGATTTCGGAGATTGGCAAATTCTAAAATAGAAAAAAAGAAATTTAATGAAGAAATAAGACGATTAGTACACGAAGTGAGATTGGAAAAGCCTGCTTTTTTAAGTGAAATTGAGAAAGAGGAACTTTTAAAAGCATATTTTGTCCTTCCAGAAAAAAATAATAAAAGAATCATTAAACAAGACGGAGCATTCATTATATGTGGTTTGATTGATGAAAAAAATAATGTGATTAATAACTATAAATATAAGGAAAATGATAAAATCCAAATTTATATTATCGAAAGTAAAAATAAAAATAAGATTATTAAAGAATTGGATAAATTGTCAATAAGTAAAGCAGTTTTGTTTCCAGAAATAGAGGAAGTGGCTGAATACATCAAGAAGAAGTATTAGTTCATCTAAAAAGTCAATCTTGTACTATCTGTTAATGTTAAGAAGAATTTTTAATGGCATTGCACGTGAGTTTTAATCACAGTATATATGTCGTACTGTAATAATATGAATATGGGAGAGAGCTGTATGGCAAATAATGAAAAATGAGTACATTAAAAATGGGTCACATAAATAATAAAATGCAGCAATATCTCTTAGAGAGGTTTGCTGCATTTTTCTGCTATAGGAAAAATTTATTTCTTGGATGTTTTGTACTCAATATATCTCGTTGCCTTGCCGTTGCAACATGTGTATATATTTCCGTTATATTAATAGAGCTATGTCCAAGCATTTTCTGAATGTATCTAATATCTACATCTGCCTCTAAAAGACTTGTTGCAAACGTATGACGAAACATATGTGGTGTTATGTGCAGATTTACTGATGCAAGTTCAGTATACTTATTTATCATTCTTCGAACAGTTTGGTCTGAGAGTGGATTGCCAGATTGATTGGCAAAAAAATGCCCACAGTTTTCACATTCACACAAAAAATCTGCGTGATATTCTTTTAAAATATTAATAACTTCGGCATTTCCTATTTGTAACATTCGTTCTTTAGAGCCTTTTCCAAAAATTAAAATTGTTCCGTTATCTAAGTTAATGTCATTTATACAAAGAGAGCAAAGTTCGGATATTCTCATACCTGTAGCAAATAGGAGTTCAATGGCAGCTACGTCACGTAGGGCATTTCTTTGCTGAAATGTAGTTTTTGCAGTATTTTTGTGTTCATATATAGTAGATAAAATTGCTTCTATATAATTTAATGGAATTATTTTAGGTAAGGTTGTTGCTTCTCTAAATTTGATCTGAATCTTATTGAAAGGATTTTTCTTGATTAAATCACGATATTCAAAATAATGAAACAATGCCTTGATAGATGCAATTTTGCGCTTGACGGTTTTAGGTTTATATTTTGTGTGTAGATTAGCTATGAAATTCTCAAGCATAGAAGGTGTAATGTCAATAAAATTTTCAGTATTAATTTCTTTCATAAATTGTGACAAATCTATTTTGTAAGCCTTTAGTGTTTTGACATCCAGTCTTTTTTGAATTTCACAATATTTTAAATATTCTTCAATGCGTGTCTGTAAATTGTTCATAATAATAAGTCTCCTTTGTAAATTAAATTTAGTAATATACATCTTATATCTTTTATAAAGTGATTTCTATTTTTCTGTTTCTTCAATGCGAAAAATGTGTAATATACAAATAATACAATTTTAGATGGTTATACATTCCTAAATATGAGTTCGAAAAAAACCGCTATTTCATAATTACGTTAGGAAGAAAACATATAAGAAATAATATAAAATTATTAAAGAAAAATATTTGGACAGCAAAATAATAGATGTGTGACATTAAAAGCACTTGCATAATTATATTATATAGATAATATTTTTCTGAATATGTCTTGTGATAAAGGAATAAAAATGGAATATACTAAAAATTATGATGTGAAAGAGTTAGGAAAAAGAATTCGTAGTATTAGAAAAAAGAATCATATGACACAGGAGCAGTTAGCTGAAAAATTAATGGTTTCAGTAGATAGTGTTTCTAATTACGAAAATGGAAGAACTACATGTATGCATGACCATTTAATGCATATGAGTGAACTATTTAATATACCAGTGGACTATTTTTTTAGTGGAAAAATGGTGACTAGTGACAACAATTCCAATTTAAATAAAATAATGGAATTGCTTAATTGTTTAGATGATGATAAATGTGAGAAAATATATAGAATTACAAATATATTATATGGGGACAAATAATAAAGGTTTTGTTTATTTAGATTATTTAGTATTATGAGCACTTTAACATAAAATATAAATTAAAATATAGTTCCGGCAATGTGATTGTCATAGTAAATTGGTTTACAAAAAAGTTCAATGTTGTATAATAAAGAGAGATTTTTGTCTTCAGTTGGAGGATTGTGATTATGAGAAAAAATGAGAGAGATGTACAATTTAATGTTGATGCATATACAGCAAGATTAATTGGTAGGGAAAATGTTTCAAAGTTAGAAGGAGCGGTACTGGAAATAGTAAAAAATGCTTATGATGCGGACGCAAAGAACTTTGTTTTGTATTATAGTGAATCTCATGAATGCATATATGTTATTGATAACGGAACTGGTATGGAAGAATCAATATTAAGAAATCATTGGATGACAATTGGAAATTCTTCCAAAAAGGAAACATATAAGACAAAAAGCAATAGAACTCAAACTGGTGCAAAAGGGATAGGGAGATTTGCATTAGATCGTATGTCGGATAGGTGCGAGATGTTAACAATTTCTGAAGCAGGAGGGTTAGAATGGCTTGTTAATTGGTCAGACTTCGCTGGTAAAAAGAATTTGTCAGATGTTAAGGCTAAACTTTATGATTCAGATGAAAGTTTGATTGAATATGCTAATGTTAATGAATGGAAAAATAAAGAATTAGCATTAGAAATAAAAAAATTAGAATTCAATGGTACAGGAACTGTATTTCGCTTGTATGGACTACATGATGAGTGGAATGAAAGAACAAGAAAAAAGTTGAAAAATCATTTAGAAAATTTGTTGCCACCAGATGTGATTAATGATTTTTCTATATATTTTTTTGATGATGAAAGCAGTGTAGAAGAAGCAAAAATTGTAAGTGCAAATATTGATTCGTTTGATTACAAGATAAGTTTTGAAGTTAAACAGGAATGGTTAACAATTAATATATTAAGAAATGAATTTGAATTTGGGAAAAATGAAAAAGAAATTCTTAATGAGGCATGTATTGATGAAAAAGAAATTCCTTATTTTCATGGGAAAATAAAGAACATAAATTTATCTTTTGAAGAATTGAATGAGAAAAGAAATCTTATCGGTAATTACGATGGTGTTATGTATTTTAATAAGATTACAACTACTAAAAAGGATTGCGAAAAATTTTATTATAAAGATGTGAAAGGGAGAAAAAATTTAACAAAGGAATTTGGTGGAATAAAGTTATATAGAGATCATTTCAGGGTAAGACCATATGGAGAATATGGTGATAATGATTTTGATTGGCTGGAATTATCGGCTAGGAGAAACAGATCACCAGCAGGATTGGGACATAGTAGTGGAAATTGGAGAGTAGGTTCAGAACAACTCGTAGGAACTATAAATATATCTAGAGAGAATGAAAATTTAGAGGATGCTGCTAATAGAAATGGAATTCAGGAAGGGGAAGGTTTCGAACAATTAAAACGAGTTATAATTGATGTAATTGCAGAGTTTGAAAGGGATAGACAAGATATTGGTAGAAAACTTGCTAAGTATGCAAAAGACAAAGATGAATTGCAAAAAGAATTAGAAAGCTTACGTCAAAAATCGGAAGAACGAAAGCGCTGGGAAGAAGAACAGGCAAAAAATAAGAATAAAAATGAATCATCTGATGAAGCAACTAATGAAGCACCAACTGTAGATCCTCAGAAAGTTCAGAAAGTAATAACATCATTAGAAAATCAAAAAGAACAAGAATTACAGGAACTTCAGGATGAAATAAGAATGTTGCAAACGCTTGCAACAACAGGAATTGTAACAAATATGTTTATGCATGAAATAAGGACATTAACAAATAACATAGGACTAGAGTTAGATTCAGCTTATGAGGCAATAAAATATGATAATTGTTTAGAAGATGCTCTTGATAATATTAAACAAGCGATTGTTTTTAAACGACATTTTGCATCTTGGTTTAAAGTAACTATTGAATCTGTTAGAAAAGATAAAAGAAAAAGAAGGTTGTGCGATATTAAAAATATGCTTGAAGATTATATCGAAACATGGAAGGCAATTCTTGCAAAGGATGGTATAGAATTAAAGTTAGAATGTGATGAAGATATTCAATTTAAATGTTTTCCGTTTGATATAGAAAATGTTATTAGTAATTTAATATCAAACAGTTTAGCATCATTTGAGAGAGAAACGGAAAGATTACTAGATAAAAAGAAAATAATTATAATTATTGAAAAAGAAGAAAATGGTTTTATTGTAAATTATGAAGACACTGGTTGGGGATTGATACCAAAGTATAAGAAGCGACCAGAAATTATTACAGAAGCCTTTGAAAGTGGCAAGGATGAGTACAAAGATAATGATGAAGGTACTGGAATGGGTATGTGGATTATAAAGAAAACGGCATTGGAATATGGCGGAGACATTGATTTATCAGAGAATAAAACTCTTGAAATAGGGTTTAAGACAAGAATAAGTTTCGGAGGAGAATATGTATAGAATAGGATATATAGATGATCAGGCAACACAGTTTATAATATACAAGAAAAAAATTGATAGAAGATTTCCAGATGTAGAGTTAATCTTTTTAGAAAATTGTACTACAAAAGAACAATTTTTGGACAAAATATATGAGGAACGAATAGAAGTTCTTTTGGTTGATTATAAGATGGCAGCAACATTTGGATTCAATGGCTCAACATTAATTAACTACATTAATGATCAGATGAGAGATTTGGAGTGCTTTATTATGACAGCCGTTGATCAGGATAGTATTAGTGATGGATTGATTGCAACTAGGAATATAAAGAGTAAGACAATTTTTGACACAGAGGCAGATGATGAGCAACGAGTAAAAGAATTAAATGAATTTATAGATGTATTGAAAGAAAGTGCAAGGGTTTTTAAAACACGAAGCGAACAAAAAAAGAAGGAATATATTAAATTATTTGAAAAAAGACAAAAAGGGCAGCTTACAATGAACGAAGAAGAAGAGTATAGAAGATTGTATAAGGTCTTATCTTCTTATGGTTTGATTGAAAAACTGCCAGATGAAGTTTTGACATACAAATTTGAACAGGATTTAAATGAACTGATAAAATGTGGTGAAAGGATTCTGGAAGAACATAAAAAGTAGCAGGAGAAATTATAGTGAGAGTACATGGTGAAAAGATAATTAAAAGAAGAGATATAGTGGAACAGTTTAAAAACTATAGAGATGCTAAAGAAATATTGATGGAAGATTTCGGAAATATGTGTGGATATTGTGGGAAAAATAGCACTATAATGAATCAAAAATTTCACATTGATCATTTTGTACCCAAAAGCATAGCACCGGAACTGGAAACAGAATATAGCAATTTAGTTTTAGCATGTCCAAAGTGTAATCTTACAAAATCTAACAAGTGGCCTACAGGGGATAAATCTGTTGTAAATGATGGGATTGTTGGGTTTGTGGATCCGACTACACCAGAATATGATATACATATGCAACGAGATGAAGATGGTTATATAAAGGGAGTTACAAAGTTAGGAGAAAATATTTGTAAAGCACTTAATTTTCATATTAGAAGAACAGATTTGTATTGGAAAATTCAGCAATTATATAGGATTCAAGACGAGCTGGAAAAAATATCGGATCAGCTTAATGAAAAGGAATTTAAATATTATATGGCGACAAATAAGCTTTTGAAAAAATACATAAAGGAAGCTTTTGAAAAAGGTGAGTAAATGGATAGTAATAAAGAAACAGGAAGTTATTATACACCATATGAGTTGATTGAGTTTATGGTGAGATACTTGAAAGAAAAGAAGCAAGATTTAAGTAATGTGTTGGAGCCTTCCGCTGGTGACGGAAGGTTTCTTTCGGCGTTATTATCAGATTGTAGAAAAATTAAGGCTATAGAATTGTTTGATGAAAAAGTAAGTGATATTAAAGAAAAATATAATGAAAAAAAATTAGTTGTGGAGCAATACGACTTCTTAGATTATGCAATGGAATCAGAGGAAAAATATAGTTTAATTATTGGAAATCCACCATATATTAATCCTAAAATAATGAAAAAGGAAGAGATAAAGAAAGCAAAAGAATTATGTAAGTCAGAGGAAGTTGATGCTTCAGCAATGCAAAATATGTGGTTAGCATTTGTTGTAGGAGCAAGCAAACTATTAGAGAAAGACGGAGCTATTTTTTTTGTATTACCGATGGAATTTCTGCAGGTTCAGTATGCTGAAAAATTAAGAGCACATCTTGAAAGTAAATTTAATACTATTCATATTATTACTTTTGAAAATTCTATTTTTCCAGACATTGAACAAGATATTTGTTTAGTGTATATAAAAAATAAAGAAAAGAAACAGGCATATATATCATATGAAAAATATAGGGATACTTCTAGTAAAGAACCTATATTTAGTAATGTAATAAAAAAGAACAAACCACTGAAGAAATGGTCTAATGCTATTTTATCAGATTATGAGATTCTGCTATTAAAAGAAAAATCAGAAAAATATTCTAAAATTGAAAGTATGGGAGTTAGTGCTCCGGGAATTGTAACGGGAGGAAATAAATATTTTATTTTAACAGAAGATAAAGTTAAGGAATATAAATGCGAAGAATTTGTATTGCCTATACTTCAAAAAAGTTCCTATATTACTAAAAATACAATAGTGATTGATGATGAATTAATGAATGATATAAGAAATGATAAGCCAATGTATGTATTGAATTTATCAAAAGAAAAAGAAGAAAATATTCCACCCAAATTGTTGAATTATCTTGATTGGGCAAAAGATCAAGAGATAGGTGGGGTAAAATTAAAGGATAGATTCAAATGTAAAAACAGAACACCGTGGTATGGTGTACCTATTGTTAATAAAGGCGATGTCGTTTTTTTCAAAAGATATCATTTGATACCAAGAGTGTATATAAATAGAGCTAGTATACATACTACTGATGCAGGATATCATATAAGACTAAGAGAAGAAATAAACAAAGATAGTTTCGTGTTTTGTTTTTATAATTCATTAACATTAGCTCAATGTGAATTTGAGGGACGATATTATGGAGGAGGAGTGAGTGAATTAGTTCCAGGTGAATTTAAACAACTCAATATTCCGTATCGAGAAATCAAAAAAACAGATATTGAAATGCTTAATGAAATGTTTAAGAGCAAAAAAAGCATTGAAGAAATTGTTTCATTTGTAAATGAGAGGACTATAGGAGAGGATATGGAGGATGATATAGTTAAAAATATTGAAAAGGTTCGTGTAAAATTGGTAGAAAGACGCATAAAAAACTAGAGCAAAAATAGATATTGATTATGCAAAACATAATTAGTAATACCACCCAGTATAATTCAGAGTTTAAACCATAAACCTAAGCGGTATTCCCTTAAAGGGAGTATCGTTTTTTTTTATTATTTTATATGTAGTACATAGTTATATGTATGAAAACACTGATTAAGAAACGTGCACATTTGTTAGTCGAAATACTTATGAAAGAAGGAAATATTTATGTTAAAGATTTTTAATCGTAAAGAAGTCGTTAATGGAGTGATATTCATTAAGTCAATAAAAGATTTAAACACAGTAATTAATGTAGCTAAAGATATTGGTAAGGAATGCAAAAGGAGAGGCTTAAATGTAGAGTATTGTTTTTTGGATACAACTGAAGATAATGTAATCGAAAGAAAAGCAATTAAGCAGTTTTTAGATGAAATGCAGGATAAAAACATTAATCTGGTGGTGTTAAGAACTCTGGATGATATAAGTAATAATCCTATCGAAAGAGAAGCATTTCTTACAGTCATGAATGATAATGGAGTAGGAATTTATCTTTTTGAAGAGGGATGTTTCGCTATGGTTAATTATAATTATTGAATAATAAATCTTATGTTAGGCAGACATATTATGGTCTGTCTAACATAACAGGATGAATATGAACGTATGGAGGAGGCAACATATTGAAATATGAAGGATGGAATGTTGGTTCAACTATTCGAAGATTGAGAAAAGAAAAAAATATGACGATAGAAGAGTTAAGTGAAGCTGTAGGCAAAAGTCCTTCACATATAGCACAAATAGAGCAGGGATCTAGAAGGTTAGGTATTAATCTGCTTTACGAATTAATAACGGTATTAGAAACTGATGCAAATACAATTTTGGTTGTCCATAGAAAGAATTCGGAGTTATCAATTGATAAAGAATTAATGAAGTTGACACCGAAAGTAAGAATATATTTTCAAAAGCAGTTTCTTAATATGATAGAAGAGTTTCCGATTAAGTAAGAAAGGTAAAAGGTATGGGAAAGAAAAATAGAACAATTAAGGTAATTGCATATTTGTCAGTTGTAAATGCAACAGAAAATAATGTGGAATGGAAGGAAGACAAGCAACTGAGATACATAAGAGAGTATGCAAAAGCACATTGCATTAGAATAGTAAAGATATTACGTAGAAACATATTAGGTAAAAATGTACGTGATGCACAATTTAGAAAAATGATTGGAGCCATAGAATGCGGGATGGTTGATGGTATTATAGTATGTAAAATGGCTTTAATATCTGACACGGTTGTTGATGCGTATAAGAAAGTTGGAGACGTGGTGCAGGCAGGTGGACATATGATAACTGTAGATGAAGGAGAGTTAAATCTTCCTCTAAAAATGTAAAGGAGATATAACTATATGAGACAGATTATGAGGGGAGATGTGATATATGTGGATTTGGGACAACATCCAAATAGTTCCATTCAGTCAGGCATTCGTCCCTGTGTAGTAATAAGTAATAACCAAAATAACAAATATTCAAAAGTAATTTCAGTTTGTCCCTGTACAGGAAGAGTAACGAAGAAGAAAGTGATAACACATATCCTAGTTACTACGAAAGATGTAAATGGATATTTTCAAAAGAACTCAATATTATTAATTGAACAAATTACCGTGGTTGAAAAGAAACAAATAATAAGTAAGGTAGGTCATATTCCACGAGATTCAGAGGTTATGAAAAAAGTTAATTGTTTAATTAAAAAGCAATTGGGAGTTGACTAAATAATAGAATTAATAAAAGTAAAGATTCAAAATGAGGTGGAGGAAGAAAAAGTGAATGAAAACACTAACGTTATCGAACCAGCATTACTAACATTGGAGCAGGCTTGCAATTATTTGTGTATTGGAAAGACATCTTGCAGAAAATTGTTTAAAGAGCATGAACATGAATTTGTTGTACGAATTGGAAATAGGCTATATGCAAATAAAGCACTATTGGATAAATGGATTGATGATCAAACCAGGGCTTAAAAGAGGAATAACTAAATAGCAATGCTTGAGAAAAAGGAAAAAAGAAAATTTAGAAATATAAAGCGATTATTGTATTGAAAAAGAGAGCAAACTTTGCTATAATACGAATAGAACGTTTGTTCTCTGAATTACATTTCGCAGAAAGGAGAACAAATGGGCAAAAAAACATTAGTAAAAACTAAAAAAGAGCCAAATATAAGAAGGCGTTCAAATGGTTTATGGGAAGCGAGAAAGCAGATTAATGGAATTCCAATTCGTGTTACCGGGCATGATAAGAAACAGGTATTAGCTGAATTTGACAAAAAAGTTGAAGAAGCTGAAAATCCAGCACTTATTAGTAGTGATATTACGGTTGATGCGTTTAGAGACAAATGGTTTAATACATTTAAGGTTCCTAAAATTAAAACTACAAGCATATATCCTATGACTAGAAGATATGAAAGAACTTTTGGTAATAGAATTGGTAAAAGAAAGTTGAATAGCTTAACTTGCTTTGACATACAGGTAGCTATTAATGGAATGTTAAGTGATGGAATAGGTATCACCACAATAAAAGATGCTCTTGGAAGTTTCAGAGAATGTCTTGAATCAGCTAAGAATAATGGATTGATTGCTATAAATCCTTGCTTTGAAATTATTCTTCCTGAAAAGACAAATAGTAAGCAAAGACGTTTTTTAACGGTAGATGAGCAAAAGAGGTTTTTGGAAACAGCAGAAACAGAATATGGTTGGTATTACCCTATGCTGAAAGTTATGTTGCTTACAGGAATGCGTATTAGTGAAGTGGGCGGATTATGTTGGTCAGATATTGATTATGATAATGATGTAATTCATATTAGAAGAGCATTATTTAGTCAATATGAATATGGTAAAAAGAAATTACATTTTACAACAACAAAGACTATTAATTCGGTAAGAGATATTCCAATGATGGCGGATTGTAAAAAAATGTTAAAACTTCAAAAAAAGAATCAGAATAAGATAAAAAAGGAATTAGGAAAAAGATATAGAAGTGAAAATGAAGAAGGATTATCTGATTTAGTATTTACATCATCTATGGGCTCAGCAGCAACAAGATATAATGTTGCACCAATTATAAATAAGATTGTAAAATCAATTAATTTGAGAGAAGATTATGAGTCTGTAAAAGAAAATCGTAAACCGATATATATGGAGCCGGTTTCACCCCATGCTCTTAGAAGAACATTTTGTACAAGATGTTTTGAAGCAGGTATGAACATAAAGGTTGTTCAGAAAATTATGGGACATAGTAACTATGCAGTTACAGCGAATATATATACAGAAGTAATGCCGGATAAAATGAATGAAGAAGTTGAACTTTTTAATTCTAAGTTATTGACAATGTAAAGAATTTGGTCCAACTTTTGCAATGGACCAAATTTTCATAAACTTGAAAATGGTAGAGAAAATAGTTTTGCTAATGTGAAGAGAGAGTCGTTCAACTTAAAAGTTGGACCAGAAAAAATTATATATAGTATTTCTTACTACATTGAAGGAGAATAATAAAAAAAGTTATCACTTCAGATGCAGTAATTAGTTAGGCTAAAGCCTTGCAAATAAAAAGAGAGACCACAATCGTTATGCTTGCATAAGCGATTGTGGTCTTTTCTTTTTATTTATAGGGCGCAGCCCTCTACTGAGAAGAAGCGAACGGAGGGAGC
>ERZ773208.1651-NODE-1651-length-16946-cov-2.489255_pt1 | contig 16946 bp, 19 predicted proteins | sample MGYA00581006_ERZ773208 | MGnify/ENA primary metagenome ERZ773208 (study PRJEB29015, sample SAMEA2737793) | human gut metagenome | biome: human gut; feature: human-associated habitat; material: faeces | place: China | collected 2012 ... | reverse complement strand
TTCTGGGTTTTTTGGGTGCCTCCAATGTAACGGATTCTTCCAAATCGCAATCCAGCACATCGTTCAATGCTTTAATCATGGCACGGCTGTCCAGCTGGTCTGCCTTCAGCATCTCCTTTGCGCGGATACGGATGCTGTCGCGCATCCCCTCGCTCATCTTGGGCACCTTCTCGCGGATCTCATCCGGAGTCCACTTAAATACCTCGTCAAAGTTCTCCGTGGTCAGCGCATTCTTGTAATAACGTTCCACACCCAGCTTGCGCAATACGTTGGCGTCCTCAATCAAAATCCAGTTATCACGGAAAAACCGCGGCTGGCTGCCACGCATTACAAGCAGTTCGGCGTAGTCCATCTCCTGCACTTCGCCAAACTCGGTCCACTCAACGGTGTAGCCGGGGTTGCGGGTCGAAGCATAAAACAAGTTGCCATGGGTGCCGTTCTTGCATTCCACCATGGTCTCATTGGTAATCTTCGCAGTTGCCAAAACATACCTCCAAAATATTCCTTATATAAAAAAAAGAACCCCGCCTTGCGGCAGGGGTATCGTTCAGCTCAAAATCAGGCAAACTTGTAGCTGCCAAAGTCGCGGTCCAGAATAATGGAAATACCGGTACGCTTGGTCATCAGGAATTCCTGGGTCAGGTCGGCCTTGTTCATCGGGTCACCCATCAGCATGGTAACTTCACCCTCGGTAACGCGCTTCACGGGCTTGGTGTCGCCGGCAAAAATGTAAACAGTGTCGTCAGGCAGAATGAACTCAGTGGAGCCAATCTTGTGGCGCTGTTTCATCGCAATCATCGGGGTGCCGGCAATGTGGCCCAGGTAGCCCATGCTGTACAGGTCACTCTTGGCCTGCTCGCCCATGGTAGCAGTAGTAATCTTGCGCAGTGCCTTGCGGGTACCAACGATAGTAGCAGTGTCTCCGGTAGAAGCTTCAATGTGCTCAATCAGGTCAAGCAGCTTGTCCTCATTGTAAGAACCGCTCTGGGTATAAACGGGGTCCAGCTTGGTAAACATGCTGGTCCATGCCAGATAAGCGCTGTCCAGATCATACTGGGTAAAGCTGCGGCCAACAGTGTCAACCAGGTCATTAAAGTCAATGCGGCCAGCCATCACACGGTTCATTTCCTCGTAAACCTTCACAGCACGCAGCTGGGTATTCACGGTAATGTCCTGGCCGGCTTCCAGACGCTGACGGCGAACGCCCTGGGTGCCTTCAGCAATGTCGGCAACAGTCAGCAGGCACGGCTTGGTGGTATGGAAAATGTTGGTATCGCCCAGAGCGGTATTGCGGTCCTCAATAAAATTGGTAAAGAACTCGTCACCCTTCAGGCCCTCTTCACTGACCTTTTCAATCAGAACTTCGGTAATAGCAAACAGGTTGCTGCACTTACCGTCGCGGATATCCTTGTAGCTCATGCTGGTCTTGCCATTATTAGCCTCAATCATGGCCTGGCGCAGAACTTCCTGGCTGTCTTTCACGCTGTATTCGCCCAGGTGGCCATGGTAGCCATCAACGGCCAGCTTAATCAGTTTCTCATCCATGTTAATACTCCTTTACATATAAAGATAGGTGCAGCCATAGGCCACACCAGTAATTAGTTATAACTAACTCGCTGATACAAAAAATCAGGCGATCACATCAACGATGTAATAGGTATACTGGCCATCGCCAAAGCCAACCTTCACAGGGTCGCGCTTGATCACACCAAAAACATTGTCAGCAGAAGCATCAGCCTCAATTTTCAGCTTGGTAGAACCAGCAGCAAAGGCAACAAACTTGCCCTTTTCGGGGGTACCGTCAAAAGCTTCAGCAGTAACGCGGAAAGAATCAGCGCCGGCAACCAGCAGGTAAACGCGAACAGGCTTGCCAGCTTCGTTCTCCCACTCGGTCAGGTAATGGGTGCGGGTCTCATCGTAAAACAGCTCAACACCGGCAACCAGGGCCAGCAGGGAGCGCTTGGAATCAGCAGTAGGTGCTTCAGCCTTGTAGGTTTCGGGGCCGATCGCATCACCAATCACAACAATGTTGCCATTATCAATGGCGGCAGGGCTGCCATCCTTGTAAAAAACAACACTCTTCAGGTAGGCAGCGTTGCTGGAACCAACCAGCATATCGGTGCCAACAACAGCATGTTTAATGTTAGCCATAATATGTAACTCCTTTTTTTTACTCTTTTGTATGCAGGTAACGTTCGAACAGGTCGCCATAGCGCTTCTCTGTTTTCTGGGTGCCATTCACGCCAAACCGTACCTTGTTCACCTCGCCCTTCTTTTCTTTGGGCGGGACATAACTGAACTCAGCGGCCTTCTTGCCCAACAGCTTGTAGCAAGCATCTTCCAAAACGGTAAACTCCATCGTCTTGTTATCTCGCAGCTTGGCATAATCAGCATCGCCATCCAGCTTCTGATCCATAACGGCAAACAGCTGTTCGCGTTTAGCGCTCTCTTCTTCTTTGGCAGCAGCAGCCTCGGCCGCAACGTAAGCATCATATTTCGGCTTCATCTCGTCATACTCTGCTTTCAGTTCGCTGTACTGCTTGTTGGCAGCCTCCAGTTTTTCGGTCTGCTCTTTGGCCTTGTCGCCCATGGTGCTGTACAGCGCGGGCACGCCAATATCGGCACTGCCTTCATCCCAGGCTTCGTACTTTACCTTCATGCGTTTCTTGCTGGCAAAATCAACTTTCACGTTGTCGCCATCCATGGTAAAGGTAAAGCTGTAGATCTTCCAATCCTGGCAATCCATCACAACGGCAAGGTCATCCTGCACATCCTGCAGCCAATAGCGGCTCACTTCATAGCCCCACGGGTCAATCATGGTTTCAGCGCTAATGGCCTCGTTTACTTCGTTCAGCTTGTCGCACAGGTTCAGGCTGTAATCCGCAGCAGGTTCGCCGCCTTCCGACTCTGCAACGCCTTCCGGTTCTGCCGGGGTTTCGGGTTCTGCGGGTTCAGCAGCAGGCTCTGCAGCCGGCTTACTTTCCGGTTCACCCTGCGGCTCTTCCGGCTCGGCAGATTTTGCTGCAGCCATCTCTTCACACTTCGCTTTCAGTTCCTCAATGGTAATTTCCTCCAAAGAGAACTCCAGCGTAGAAGCGTCAATGCCGTAAGAAGCCAGAATTTCTTCTTTTTCTTTCAAGCAATCGTCTCCTTTCGCAAAATTATCTATCTGAGCCTCCTTGGAGGATTCAGATCTCTGTAAAGCTGTGTATTCCGCCAGCATATCCTTAACCTGGCTCGCAATCGTCGCGGCGGTAAAATTCGCCGTAACTGTGCTGCCCGTCATTGCTGGTCGGATTTGCGGGTCAGTGGTGGAAAGCACGCAGCAGCCATCAAAATCAAAATTCTGCACAACATAGTAGCCGTCTTTATCCACATAGCCTTCCATGTTGGTGATCTCCATGCTCTGCCCTTTCACCACATCCCGCTCAAAAATCCCACAGGAATCGTCAAACTTGGTCCACAGCAACCCGTCAACGCGCAAATATTCCCGTGTCTTTCCTGTGCCGTCATCCCGGCTTACCCAGCGCGGGTTGCAGCTCTCCGGTATCACACCGTAAGCGCTGCCGGCATATACATATCGAATCCCGTCCTCGTCCACAATCAGCTCATGCTCGTGGCCCTTAAAATCAAGCTCATCATCGTCATTTTGCTCAATGTATCCAAGGATCGGGGTATTCGCAATACTCTTTGCTGCCCGGTCAACTACCTCTTTTTCAAACCGCGATCCGTTCAGGTTGCCGCCAGTATGCAGCACATCAATCGTCACGTTAATAAAACGCGCATCTTTGCCCATCACTTCTCCGGTTTTTTCAAAGGTAATTGGCAGGCGGTTCAACCGCTCACTCACATCCAATCACCCCGTAAACTAAAAAAGGCCGCTTGCATAGCGGTCTCTCAAAAGTAATTTCGTTTTTTCTGCTGTGCGGCAAACTCCTGCACAGCCTTCAAATCATCGTCGTCAAGTTCAAAAATATATACTGTATGGCCGCCACTGTCGCGCTCTTCCCGCACCAGCTTCTTTTTCTGGCGTAGCAAATATAGTACCACGTCACGGCCGCGCACCTTAACTTCACGCTTCATCGCTCAATCAGCCTCCTGTCGCCAGGTCTTCCTCGCTGCTGTTCTCGCCTGCGTCTGTCAGCGCCTTACCCTCACTTGCATTGGTGGGGCGTCCGCCTTCATCTGTCGCGGCATTACTGTCAGCAGCGCTCTGCGTGTTGGAGCTTATCAGCGGCACCTCATTGGCCGACAGGTTCAATACCGTGTTTTCCAGGTACTGCATGTTCTCCATATCGCTTGGGCTGTATCCGCTTGTCGCCATAATGGCACTGCGCACCGGCATTCCGTACTGGCCATCTTTTACAAGGCGGTCATGCACTTCCTGTCGGTTAAAATACGTCACATCTAAAATATTTACCTTAAACTTAACTGCCGTCGAAACACTCTTTAATTTACGGTTGATCCAGCGTTCAATCTGCCGCATCATCGCAAACACAATCATCTGGTCATTCACGGTAGAAAGGCTCAGCGTAGAGCTGCTGGGATCTTCACCGCCACCAAACAGGATCGAGTTTACACCCGCCTGCTTCCACATCGAATTTTCAGCTTTTGCCACATCGTCACTGCCGCTTACAGCTCCACTTTTTTCAAAGTCCCAGCTGCTGATCTTCATCGGACTCATAATCGCGCCAATGTTCTCCGGCAGCACGTTGCACAGCATGTCGTAAAACTCTTTGCACAGGTCGTAGTCAATCAAAAATGTACCGTCATCCCCCACCGGGATCTCCAACGCCAACGCCTTGTAATTATTCACTTCGCTGGCATCCTTGCTGATCGCCCGGTAGTCTTCAATATCCGCCAGTGCGCTAAACAAGCTCACAAACGGCGGGATCGGCACATACGTTTGCTCGTTTACTTTCAAACAGATAGAATTTTCACTTGACAACTCCTGCCACTTCAAGCCGGAATCCTTCTGGTACGCACTGTACATCGTGGTAAATTCCGGCGGGAAATTTGGTAATCGCTCACGGTGGGAATCAAAGTAAGAAAAATTGAACGCAAAGTTGTATACACCATCCTCAATGCTGCTGATCTTGCAATAGTCTGCATCCAGCTGCTGGAAGGTGTAGCTGTCGTTCGTTTCCCATGCGTATCCGTAATACACATCATCACGGAACGCCACCATCAACGCCCGGCTGAACTCGTGCCGCAGGTTCATCTTTTCCAACTGTGCCGTCACCGCATAGTAACCTTTTTTGAATTTTTGCAGGTTCACATTCTTGGAATAATCAACGCCATACGGCACCACGATGTAACTGAACGTGCTCATGTTGGCAAAATACTGGATCAGCCGCCTGTAATAGTTCGAAATACAGGTATTGGCCCATCTGCCGCAGCTGCACTTCATAGTTGGCCGGGTTCGCCAAATAGGTAACAATCTGGCTCTTGGTGTACTTTTTATAAGTAGGGTTGTAGTCGCGGTTATTTTCCAGGTCGCGGATCTTCACGTTTGCCAGGTTCGCATACCGCACCTTACTCATAAATTCCGTCAATGGCACAAAGCTTTTCTTGCCGTCCGGGCTGATCATGGCGACCTTTTTCTGCTGTATTTTTTCCATATAGCCGCCTCCTTAATGCCGCAGTCTGGGCGCTCTAAAGTTCATTTCAATCTTCTTATTGCGCATAAAGTTTTTACTCATCATGCGTTCAACCTGCAGCGCAATGTAATAGTTGTAGCTCAGGCTGCTGTAACGGTCCTTGCGTGCGCCGGGCTTCTCATGCACACGGATCAAATTATTCGTTGCTTCATATTCCAGGTTCACCAGCTCATTTACAGCCAATCCGGTATTGATGTACGGCATCTGCAGCGCCATCTTCTCCATGGGTGAAAGCTTATCGTAACCTTTAATGTTCGCCCGCAAAATCTCTTCGCAGTCATATTCGGATTCCAAAAACCGGATTCTCCCCTGTTGGATTCCGCTTCGCAACGCAATTGTCACGTCATTATTAAACTGGCTGCTGCCCATGATCGCCCAAATCACCTTGGGTGCCGTCTTGTCGGGGCACCGCTCCTGGAAATCCGGGTTATTGCAGCAGTTCAGCGGTGGGTATGTTTCGCCCGTCTCTGGGTCATAGCACTCGTGCATCAGCAGATCCATAATGGGGGCACCAAGACCCTTTGCGTCAATGCCAATGTAGTCACACTCAAAATACTTAAAGTAGCGGCGTAGCTTCAGCACCAAATCCTGCGTAATAATACCCTCGCAATTTTCGGTGTACACCATGTTGCTGGTACACTTGCCCGTACTGTCGGGCACCAAACTGTTCAAAAAGATGCTGGTGGCGTCATTGTCGCGGCGCTTAGAACTCATCAGGGCAATATCAACCGTCAAAATCCGCTTCTCACCAGTCTTCTTGGCCGGCAACTGGCAAGCCGCCTTATTGTTCAAAATCATGTTTGGTGCATAGAACGCTTTTATGATCCTGCGCTGCTTGTTAATATCGTCAAAGCTAAATAGCCCGCCGTCTGTCGTACCAATAAACAACGCCTCATTTTCCATGCGGAACCGTATGTCAGAAAACGTCGATTCTGTCATCTCGTCTTCTACCTGGCTCTTCAGCAGCAGGTTTTCCTTAATACTCATCTGGTACGGGAATCGGAAACAATAGTAATTTTTTGTGGTGTCAAACATGTTCACAAAGTAATCCTTGCACAAATCCCATGACCAGTGTTGTTCAAACCATGCAGAGCTTAGGTACATCTGCTGGTTGCGTTCCGCCAAATGGGCGTACTTGGGGTTGTCCATGTAGCCGGGGTGGCGGATGTAGTTCAAAAACTTCTTTAAAACCAGATCCAGCACTTCCTTGTCAACCATGCGGTACTCGTCAATGATCAGCAAACTCGCACGGCCGCCACGGGCAGTATCCGCGGCGGTCACAACCTCAATCACACTGTCATTGCGGAAGGTTATCTTCGCCACACTCTGGTTTATCGTTATATCTTTTATCTCACTGCGCAGTAATGGGCTTCGCGGCACCAACTCCTGCTCAATCTTTTTCAGTACCAAGCTGCCCTGGTTTCGCGTTTTGCTCGCAATCACAATCAAGCTGCCTGGGTACAAGATCGCTTTCCAACAGCAGAAAATTGCACATAGGAATGTTTTGCCTAGCAATAATGTTATCCTACCGGCTTTTTATCCGGCAGTTCTTATGGTTTCCCATAAGTTCAGCATACATTTTCACCCTCTAAGGGTGCCGGGCACTCGTGGGCGGGTTATATTCTGTCAGTAACAGGTTCACCGCCTATGCGTTACAATACCTCCTTCTATTAAGAAGGTAGGTTATCTCGGTATTAGCATTTTACAACCTCTACCGATTTTGTCCGGTTCACTCAAGCAGATTTCTCTGCCTGGGGGCCTAATCCAGAATTATAAATTTCATATTTACGACCAAAAATAATTCTGGTTAATTGACCACGCGCCGCTATAAAACAAAAATTTGTGCATAGCGCCATGCAATAAATCAAAATCTGTTGGAACATCTTCAGGTTTACGTTCAAATAATCCTTGCAAAATCTCTGCGGGTTCGCCCGGTAAAAGCTGGCCCACAGCGCCACGGCGTTCATGATCCGGCTTGTCTTATCTTCCGTAACCTCTCTTGCAGTTTTCTTCACCATTCAAGCACCACCTCACTCTCCGGGGGTGCCAAAAATGGCGTTGCGGATACTCTCGTTCTCTTCCTCTTCTCCGCCGGTGTATTCAGGTCGGTGCGCCGTATAAGGTGCCATACCTTCCTCGTATTCTTTCTGCCACGGGTTCTTGATCTTGAACAGTTCCATCATTGGCCCTGTCACCCAAGTGCGGAAATATTTACCAATCCCATCCACGTCTTTCCATTCAGGCGCAGCTTCCGGGATCGGCTTTTTGTCTTCCCACTTTTTAATCAAGGTGCCAAAGGTATTTGCCTCTGCCAGCGCATTATCGTTCGTCTGGTTCGGCTTAATATTGGCGCTACCCAGCAGGTTCTGCAAAGTATCACTGGCCTCTTTTACCTTCTTGGTGTCACCCGTCTGGTATGCCTTGGTCAGCATAATCTGCGCCATACTGATCGCTTTGAACAATTCTTCCTGCGCCTTGGTAGAGCACTCATACCGGGTAATCCAGTCCTTGTACTCATTGTCCAGCCGCACATACTCGGCCTCGTTGAACCCTGGCCCCCAAAACCCAACCATGCGCTGGCTTACCTTGCCGCCGTTTGGTCGTGTCTCGCTAATATCACTTACATCATTGATCACCCGCCCGTTGATTTCTTCCAGGTAGGTATCAAAGGTCTTGCCATGGTTCTGGGTCATGTTGCAATGTCTGATCCAAGCTGTCATCCGGCTTGTGTTCGGGGCGTGCTTTGCCGTGCTTTTCAGCAGGCCCTCGCTGTAATAAATGTCAAACAGCATGCACACCCGCTTCATAGCCTCGTCCTCATTACCCAGTGCCTGGGTATAATGGTCAACCAGCTTGTCCATGCAGCTCTTGCATACCGGGAAGTAATGGTTGTTTCCTCGCCACAGCTCGCTTTGCGCAGGGGAAAAATTATCCTTCTGGTGCATAAACCGCTTGCCGCAGCAGGCGCAAACAAAATACGCAGGCCCATCGTCCTCTGCCATCATGCGACGGATCTTGGCCTGCGCTTCTGCGTTTTCTCGTAAAATTGTAGCTTTATTTTTAGAGCCTTTCGGTCTTCCGGCCATGTTCAGTCACCCTCCTTATCGGCGCGGTTCCCGTTCTCATCATAATCACGGAAGTTGTTCCGGCACTCATTCCAAAACTCCACCACATCCATCAATTTCTGGCTGCGCTTAAACACACAGTAGCTTGTCTGGGTAATGGGGTTCATCTGCCGGCTCTCATAGCTCAAACCAAACGCCTTCAAAAAATTCGTAAGCCGCGCCGAATAACTGCAAAAGTATTCGGGCTGCTTCTTCTCATATTCACCCACTCTAAAAACCATCCCCTCTCATCAAAAAAATCCCACGCTCTAATCCAGCGTAATATCGTAACAGCAGTCCACGCCGTAAGCATTCACCACCAGCACGTTCTGCTCCGGTTTATTTCGCAATCTCTTATCCATGCAGTAGCTGTCCGCGCCATCCACACAGCCGCTTTCGTATACTTTCGTATCGTATACAGTCGTCAGGGCATTGGTGTGGCGGTGTCCCATCAGCACAATGTCAGGCTTATCACCTGTCATCATAGTCAAGGTCTGTACCACGCTACCCGGTGTATCTTTGTCACCATGCACTGCATACACCAGTCGGCCGCGTACCATAAAGTCCGCAATTGTCTCGTCAATCGTATTCTGGTAGGTTTCTACATTGCCCAGTGCTGCACAGCGTGCGTCCACAATATAAGTCACAAGCTTGTCCAGATATTCACCGTGCTGGTTATCTTCCTTGGCGGGGAACACCCGGCTATGGTTGCCCGGCACACTATAAATGTATACATGTTCGAACATGCGGCTCAGTTCAGCCACAAACCAACTCACGGCTTCCCCGGCGCTGATTACCTGGTCCACTACATTCTCGTTGTTTTCCAGCCGGTTGTTCAGGTGGATCTCACCGTTTACCATATCGCCGCCCAGCACCAAAAAACAATTCTGGCCATTGTGGCGCTTCTGGATCACATATACCCTTTCCGCATAACGCTTCAACCGGGCACGCAACACCTGTTGGTCAAAGCTGTTGTAAAGGTTCTCAATCTTAACCCCCGCATGCAGGTCGGTCAGGTGAACAATCAGGTCGGTCGTCAGTGCTTCTGTACTAACCACCCCAATGTGTTCAAAAGTCTCCGGCTTATAAGCGCTGAACCGCCGTTCAATCAGCTCTCGCATGCTCTCTCCACGGGCTTGTACCCGCATCAGGCGGCTCACTTCATTGCGCTCGTCCCGCAGCTTAACCTTTTCTTTCTCCAGCTCGCGGCGCTGCTCTTTAATCTCTCCCAAAATCTGCTGTGCGTCATTCAGGTTGGTTTCACTGGCGTGCGCCAGCATGCTGAACGCCTTCCAGTTCTTGCGGTATACGCACTCATCCTTGTCCTGGCCCAGCTCTTTATTGATCACATCCGCCACATCGTCCCAGGTGCCAATCTGGTCCTTGGCAGCACAAATGCGGTAGATGTATTCATTGTCAGTTTCCTTGGCAAGCTTGTGCAGTTCAAGCATTCACGTCACCCCGTGTATTCACAATTCCGGTGTGGCGCTTGTCACGCTCCATTTCAGCCAAAGCTTCCTGCGCAAAATAGTTGTTGGGCAAAGCCTGCAGCACATACGGCAGCTCGTCCACCATCGTCTTGTTCACGGTCGTAACCATATGCACACCGGGGAACTTCTTGCGCAACATTTTTGCTTCTTCCTTAGAAATAACAATCATCTTCAAAAATCTCCTTATAAAAAAATAATCTGAGAATAAAAAGACCCCCGGCCATAATGGTCAGGGGCACTCTACCCTCTATAATCATATATAGGGGGTTTTCAGCTTCAAGCGTTACAAGGTGTTATTTTTGTTTCTGTAGCGGGTTACGCGGACCAACGTCTTGGCGTTTTTCTCCAATTCCGCGCAGGTCTTGCAGTAGTGTGCCTTGGCATTCCACGCAATCTCTTCCCCACACTTTTCGCAGTACCGGTTGTCAAACAGCCCAATCTCTGCGCACAATTTATCCATATCCAACCGGTTGTTCTCTGCCGTCACATCCCAGCAGTAAACACCTTCGCTTTTGTGATCATAAAACGGGTACTCATACAAACAGCCAATCCTTCCCGGACCCGGCTTGCAAGTAATTCGGTTCAATATACCGCACTTGTCACTCAGCACATCCAGCTCCACCGGCGCTTCATAACCGTCCCACCAGTTCGCGCCATCAATGTGTATCGCTGTCACATCTCGCCCAAAGCAAGAGCAAAACTGTTTGATCCTGTATCGATTCATCAGATCCAGCGTGTCACTACCATTCAGCCGGCACATAACAATCACGCCAAGCAAAACCTTCACCTGTCGCTGCGTCAGCCCATAAGTACGGATCGCCAGCCGGATGTAAGTCAGGTCGCTCTCATAAAGGCAAATCTTGTCAACCTGCCGCAGTCCACACTTCTTCAGCTGTTTTTTCTTGTACTGCTGGATTAGGTCCAACCGGTCATACTGCCTTATGTACTTGGGATCTGTATGAGCCAGCTGCATATCTGCACAAAAATCTGGCTCATACCCACTCTGCGCCAACAGCCGCCGTAACAGCCGCGGGCTTTCATTGTAATCGTCAAAGTTATCCAGCAGCATCTTTTCATTGCAATAATAGCTGTAATACATTACCCCTCTCCTCCTTCAATCGGTTCAATGTTCAGTTCGTTGCCAACCGGCACCAGGGCATAACGCTTACCCAGGTACTCGTATTCACCGTCATCGCACAGCTGCGGCAAGCAAATGTTCACCTGCTGGATATTCTCCACAATGCCGGTGCCGGCCACCACCCACATAAACTTCTTGCTGCGGCGGGGGGATTTCTGGTAGCAAAGCATCACAGCAATGTTGGCCAGTTCTTTGGGGTCAAGGCAAATCTCTGCACACCGGGCACGGAACTTGTTATAGTACAGCTGCCAGTCAACCTCAAAGTTGGCGGCAAACTCCTTTGTAACGCCCTCAGCCTCCAGCTCATCTTTGAACCGGTCAAAGTAACGGCAATGGTATTCAGTTTCTGCCAGCTCGGCTACCGTTTTATTAAACTCAAAATAGATTTTTTCAATCGCATCAAAATGCTCCTGGCTAAATCCCACCTCCGCGTCAATCATAATTGTGTAATCAAACCCGTCACTCCTTTTGTGGCGCAGCCCGTCCGCCCACTTTTCAATAACCCAACACATCTTATTCATGTTGCTGTGGGCGCAGCTCAGGCGCTTCATCCGCTTGTAGTACGGGCTTGCATATTTCATAAAATACGGCAAAGGTCTGCCATACTTGGCAATCTGCCGCGGCACCGGGTACAGCACACCGGTTTTGGCGAAGTCAATAGCTTTCGTTTTTTCAATTACCCCGTATGTCACCATACAGGCCAGACTATCTCTTCCATGTTTCCATGGCCGCGCGCTTGGTGTCCGGGCTATCATCTCCCGGCCTACAGGGCTACACTCATCACCCTTAGTCGTTACACCTTTCAATAATTACCAGTAGCTGGTAATCAAAGCTTGGCACGGTATTGTCTTTACGCGGTATTGTAAAGAGTTTCACCGTTAGCCGCCCATTAGGCGACACTGCTGATAAGGCATTCACGCGGTTTTACAACGGCGAAGCCACCGTTGGTTATGGAGAGCAGATCAACATACCGGGCGTATGTCTCTTTCTGCTTCTCAGTTTTTGGTGTTTTGTTGTGGTAGCAGCTCGCGTAATTGGAAATCTCACCAATCAAACTCTTCAAGCTGCGCATAATGCACGCCGTGCGGTTCTGGATCGTGTCCTTCTCCGCCAGCGCAGTTACTTTATCTTCAATATCAATTACAATTTTTGCGTTCCTGTCCACACCCTTCATCATCAAAGGGCTATTTAATACTAGGACCAGATCCCCGTCATACACACCTACGTCATTTTTTGCAGGCGTAGACTATATCTTCTACCGGTCTCCCGGCAGCGGTGCGCTCCAAACTGCGTGTCAATAGCAGCCTTACCCTGGTACACTCATCCCAGATAGTCGTTGCAGCCGTTTCCAGCCACAGGATTCTCCTGCCGTCTCTCAGGCAGGCATTCCCTGTTAGCAGCCCATATGGGCCACACCCCTGACGAGGGGTTCACACCGTTCCAAATGCTGTGTTACCACAGCCCCGGACCATCATTCGATCCGCGCCATTTAATCTCTGCGGGGTAATGCTCTTGCAATTAACAATCAACGTGTTCACCAACTGGCCGCAATATTTTTCCAGCAGCGGGTTGGTCACGCCCTTCAGGATCACATGCTCGCTCTTGCAAATGTGCGGGTTGCGTTCAATCAGCCGTTCGCCAAGCGTTGTCCCTGTTCTGTCAAAACTGTAAAACTCGTCCGCCTCCAGCGCCCCCTTCAAGGGTAGGCCGGCAATGTGTTCCATCAGCATAATCAGGTCAGGCACTAAGAACTTAAAGCTTCCGCGTAGCCACAACTTGCCGCACTTCATGTCATCCTTATATTTTCCAAGCAGGTTGGTTATGTATTTTCGCACTCCCTCCTCTTTCAGCATCTCCGGGTTCTTCAAAATCGCCGCGCAATAATTATTCAGCGGTTTGTGCCGGTCAGCCAGCATGCCCAAAAAGCAGTAGGTGTATACCGGGTCACCGTTCTCAATCTTTTCAACCCAATCAATGCTGTAATCTGCCAGATGCTCAAACTCGTCTACCGGCAAATCCAGGTCCTGCAAAATCTGGTAGTTGCCGCGGGTGTATAGCGGTTCTGTGTCAATATCAAACTGCCACTTTGCAATGCCAATGCAGTGCTTGTTCTTCTTGAACTGGTACCAGTATTCCTCCCAGTCCGCAATCGTGCCGGTCTTCTTAAAATACTTGTACCCCTTGTACATGCTCTCACACGCAATAATCTTGGGTTCAGCCCCTGGGCTGACATCGTGTTCCACGCCCCAAATGTCTTTGATGAATCGTACCCCGCGTTCTGCAAAAAACGTCTCATAATCCATCTGGTTCAGCACACCCTTAAAGTACGGCATACGCCACACCACACTGGTCACGGGCGTCTCACTGCCCAACCGCCGCTGTATCTCCTGCATAATCTTGGGGTGTGCAATCCCGCAGCCGTCAAAGGCGTTTATCTCAATGTCGCGGGTAGTTTCTGCAATGTCTTTCTGTACCCACTCGCGGTCAGCCCCGGTTTTGCGGTCTTTGAACTGGATCTTGCGGTCATATACATATTTAATGTTCTGGTTTGGTATCGTCACAAAACAATCCGGCACCACCACAATGGTCGGGTACCAGTTCTCAATGCAGTGGCAGCTGGAAAAGCACAAACCACGGTAACTCATCATTTTGGCGAGCACAGTCTTGTCTAGCTGTATTCCCATCGTGATTCTCACGTCAAGGTCGTGGGCCAACCGCCTGTCCACAAAGCTCAAGATACCCTGCCGCACCATACTGGCGCTGCGTTCACTCAGCACAAACTCTTGCTTTCCAATCTTAAACCCGTGCTGGATCAACCGCTTCATCGCCGCCTTCTTGTTCTGGCCACCCACGCAATCCACAAACACAACAAACCGATTATACTCGTTGCTTTCATATGTAAGCAGCCGGATCTGCCGGAACAGCATGTTATCACCCTGCTTTACATAAAAGCGCTCTTCCTCCTCCTGGCTGATCTGAATGTTATAGTCATGGTTGATAATGTAGGTCAGGTTCAACTTTCGCACAATATATAGTGGTGGTGCGAACATTACTCGTCCTCCTTGTTATCCGGGTCATTCTCTTTGTCCTCGGCTTTTTCCAGGTTGTAAATCTTTTCAATGCTAACCCGCCCGCTATCAAACGCCTCACGGGAAAGTGCCGCCCACAGCAGCGCGTACAAAACCGGCAGCGCCACAAAAATTCCAACCGTGGCCATAGTGCCCAACATCTGCAACGCCAGCCGGATCACCACGATGCAGCTTCCAACCAGCACCATGGCCTTAAATCCCTGCCACAGGTCATGCAGAAAATTTGTCAGTATCAACAAAGTTTCAGCTTCTTTCTTGTTCAAAGTTTTATACCTCCAAAAAAATATTTTTTCGTAGAAAAGGTAAAGTGGGCAATATACGTTCGTTTTTCTTAGAATATTTCATCCTCACACAATCCCCAGTCACTGTAATTGTCAGGCGGCATCCCCCACCCATCGCAAAACTGGGTGTTGCACAACTCTTCCATCGGCGGCTCTGGCGGGGTTTCCTGTTCCGGTTCCGGCATCACCTCCTCTGCTGGTTCCGGCTTATCCTCCGCTCCACATGTCTGGCCTGCCGGGTACCAGTTGGAGCCTGCTCGGTTGGGTTTGCGCCGGTACCGGTTCTTTGTTTCGCGCACAACCTTCTCTACCATGTTGTCTCCACACATTAGCGGGAGCGCCAAAATCATCTCCGGCCGGTCAGATTCCAAGCTTCCCTTTTCAATCGCTCCGTAGTACGGGATAACCAGCCCACACTGGTACATAACCCGGATGGCGTTTGATACGGTCTTGTCGGCCAAGTGCAGTTCTTTGGAAATCGCTTTAATATATCCTACCCACGTTGCCACAAACCCCATCTTTTCCTTACCGTATGTACGCTGCCACAGGCGGTACCGCAACCGCAGGTAACAGTAGATCCGGTACAAATTGTTCGTGCCACGCCCGGTAGAATAGGCAGTAGCCACTCTGTTTAGCAGCAAGAAATATTCGTTTGAGGTCAGTGAAGCATAACCAAACTTTCCGTCCTTGTCTTCTTTGCCAAACACCTCGTTCAGATCTTTGAACCGATACTTAAACGGTTTGGTCGGTTTTGCCCGGTTGTACCCCTCTGTCATAATCACGCCACATGCTTCTAAAAACTCAACTGCATCTGCCGCACGGTTGTAGTATCTGCGGTGCTGGCAATCTTTCCCAAACGTTCCAGCCAGCTCGACCAGCTCTGACAGGCTCGTATAACTGTAAAATCGTAAATCGTAAAACGGCGAATACTTTGCGTACATCAGCATGTAAACCGGCAGTAACTCCGACACGTCCTTGCGCAAAATCAACTCTTCCGGCACCTGCATAACCTGCTTTGCTAAGTAGGAACCATTCGTATACATTAAAAAACACTCCTTTGCCGCATTAAAAAACGGCTCGAAAATAATCATTCAATTCTTAAAAAACGGCTCGAAAAACGCATTTTGGAAAACGATGTTCAGAAACGATGCAAAATCCGCAGTCCAATCCGTTTTTGAACAACGAAAAACCTGGGGTAAAACCAACATTCACTTACGCTTAATAAGAAAAACCTTAATAAAGAAATATAGGTGGTACTTTTGCTCGGCGTTTGGCCCTCCGGGAATTCGTATCCGCCGACCATTTCGCTTGTTCTGCGTGCATCCCAAGCTCAACCGTACCCCTTTAACCCTGTGTGGGCGCATGGGTTCTGGTGGGATCGTTCCTTGTTCTTATCGTTCCTGGTTTTATACAATCTCCCAGGCCGTAACGTGTCGGTCCAAAAACAGTCCCAGGTCATAGCGCTGTCCGTTCAGGTCAAGCCATTGGTGTATTCCTCTGGTTTTCAGGCCGTTGCAGGTCACGACTCGTTTATTTAGTCCTAGCTGATCCGGCGCTGATAAAATCACGCTCTTTCCTTTTGCGTTAAATAGTTCTTTCAGGCTCGTCTCCCAGCGCTTTTAACGCATCCTGCTGGTTTATGTATCGCATGTCGTATCTCCTTGTATCATGGCTCACAACGCTTCTCTGCGCGTCTCAGGCTATGTTATGTCGTGCGGTGTCGCGGTTTATGAATAGATCTCTGGTTCCGGCATTACTGGTTCCTTAAAACAGCCAAGCCCAAAATCTCCCGGCCAATATTCGCCCTGCAGCCATTTGTTCTGGTCCTGAATAATCTCGTCCAGGTTGTCAGGATCTTTCACCAGGTTCATTGGCATCAGCAGCGGCAGGTACCCGCCTTCGTCATCCATGATAATAAATAGACTGGCCAGATCGTCCGCCGTTGCGCTCTGTAATTTTTCAAGCCTTGTCATGTGCTTTATCCACCTCCTTAGCCCGCCGTACAGGCGTTTCCAGCTCGTATCTTAGCTGGGCTGAATAATTTGTTTCTGCCATCAAAGGCTGGTCATAAGGGCTTGCAGGGCCATGTCCGCCAATGGGGTTAATCTTATCCATCGTTGCCCACACATCCCGCGCCAGCATCAGCTCAATCGTGTCCATGACTTCATCCAGCGTTTTCTCGCC